>Ga0075163_10001463_pt1 | contig 31825 bp, 25 predicted proteins | sample JI1023141ADNA_FD_71478 | JGI IMG/M metagenome (GOLD analysis project Ga0075163, IMG submission 71478) | Wastewater effluent complex algal communities from Wisconsin, to seasonally profile nutrient transformation and Carbon sequestration -... | ecosystem: Engineered > WWTP > Effluent > Algae...
AAAAAATAACAAATAAGTAAACAAAATTTTTCATTTAGATAAACATTTGTTTCACTTCTTTTTTTATTTTAGAAAGTACTTCTTGCTGTTCCAAAATAGTTGGGTCGTCCATTAAATCTGTCAAAATTGCTTCTACCAATTTAAAACTTGGCTCATTTGGGTCAAGGGTTTGCGCTTTTGTACGTATCAAATTTCCTAAATCTTCTTTATATTTCACTACACTGTACCAAGTAGCCGAAGAAACATATACTTGCTGCGTAATGTTATGCTCAAATTCAGATTTTATAATTTGCAATAGTACAAGACTAAAACCTTTTACATCTAAAGATGCATTTTGCGATCTTGGCAACAAATTTTCTGGTGCTATTCTGTATAAAAACAGTGTTAAACGCTCATAAGCTTGCAGTCTTATAGGCAAAGATTCTTTGCTATGTTTCTTTTTAAGTTCAAAAAGTCTAAACTTTTCTTCCTTCTTTGCTTGCTTAGTGAGCATAATGTAAACTGTTAATAAAACAATAATAGCAGGCAGTGTGTATTTTAGAATGTCTAATATATTTTCAATCATGGATTTTATAGTATATTTGTATGGCAAAGATATTTAGATAAAGATATAAATGCAATATTCTGAAAACAAATTCGTATTCAAAATACGTTATCATTATTCTTAAACGAAATAAAACGATAAAAAATTGAGTGAAACATTAAATAAAATCTGCCCGGTAAAATTAACAGCTGGAGCTATTAAAGAACTAAAAAGTTTAATAGCAGAAGAAAACGAAACTAATCCTTTAAGAATAGGAGTTAAAAACGGTGGCTGTGCTGGTTTTAGCTATATTTTAAATTTTGAAGAAATGGAAGCTGGCGACGATATTTATGAAATCGAAGATATAAAGATTGTTATAAACCCATTGCACCTTATTCATTTAAAAAATTTAGAAATAGATTTTCAAATAGGATTAGACAATAGAGGTTTTATTTATAATAACCCAAATGCAGAGAGCACTTGTGGCTGTGGAACTTCTTTTAGTTAGAAAATAATTTACAATGAAAACTAAACTTTTTTTTCTTTTTTTTCTTGGAATTATAATTTTGCCAAGTTTTGGGCAAACTATAGTGAATGCACCAAGTATAAATAAGTATGCTAATGTATTACAAATAGATTATTGCAAAAATAGTATAAGTGTGCCAGCAGGAATGGGCGCACAATTCGCTGCAGGCAATAAAATTTTGATAATACAAATGAAAGGTGCTTCGCTAGTAGAAGGAAACAATGCCAATAATGGTAAAGTAGATGACTATAACAATGCAGGCAATTATGAAATAAACGAAATAAAATCTATTAACTCTTTTGCAAACGACGAAATAGTGTTTAAATATGCTTTAGAAAGAGCTTATAATGTTAGCGGTTTTGTACAAATAGTAAACATACCGCAATATGACGATGTTGTTTTTCAAAACACTTTAACTTGCCAAGCTTGGAACGGAAGTTTTGGCGGCATTTTAACATTTAACGCTACGGGTTCTGTAACACTTAATGCTGATATTGATGTGAGTTCGAAAGGTTTTAGAGGCGGAGATGGCACTACTCTAGTATTAGGAAACACTTGTTTCGGTGGCGCTGGCTATACTGGTTATAATTGTGAAATTGGTTTAGATTGCGGCGCAAAAAAAGGCGAAGGAATTGGAAACCGATACGAAACCCTTGATTTGGGGAGAACTCCAAATGCAAATGGTGGTGGTGGAGCAAATGACCACAATGCAGGTGGTGGTGGCGGTGGCGCATTTGGACTTGGCGGAAGAGGTGGTGACATTTCAAATGCAGGCTGCAATGGTTTCGGTGCTTTTGGAGGTGAAAAACTAGATTATAATAACATTTTAAATAAAGTATTTCTATCTGGTGGCGGTGGTGCTGGTGACGCAAACAATGGAACTGCAACAAGTTTTATAGGTTCTACTGGTGGAGATGCTGGTGGAATGGTCTTTATTTCTGCCGCTAAGGTTATAGCAAATGGAAATAAAATAGTTTCAAACGGAGAAGTCTTGGTTGATGAAGTACACGATGATGGTGCTGGTGGCGGTGGTGCTGGCGGAGTAGTTTTATTAGATATTAACACCTATACAGACATTTTGAATATTGAATTAAATGGAGGAAACGGTGCTAGCGTAATAGATGGTACAAGATGTCCAGGTCCAGGCGGAGGTGGTGCTGGTGGTATTGTTTGGATAAGCCAATCAAGCACGGTTGCAAATATTACCTTAAATGCGAATGGTGGTGTTTCGGGTACGGTTTTACTAGCTCCTTGTGCTGGTTCTACAAACAATGCAGAAGTAGGAAGCGAAGGAGGTTTCTATTTTAACTTCCCATCTTATGTATCAAATGAAATTTTTGAACCGCTTACATTAGTAGCAGGAAACGACACCGTAATTTGCGGCGAAGGTGTAGCGCCTTTATGGGCTGAAGCTAGCGCCTCAAATGCTTTTGATTTTGAATGGAATTGGGGTTCTGGCTCAACTACTGAATATAATTTTGACTTTGATCCTGAGTTTTCAGGAAATTACATAGTAACTGCTTCCGCAAAATATACACCAGTTTATGGCCCAGAATGTAAAGAAATATATTTGGTAAACGTAGATATTAGAAAACCAAATATAAGTATTGTGGCTAGTTCATTTTTTGGAGATACCGTTTCTGTAGGGCAGCCTTATTTTGTAAATGCTGTAGTTACTCCTTTAAACCCAAATTATATTTATGAATGGAAGCCTGCGGAGCAAGTAGATCCAAACAATGAACGAAATGCTGTAGCAATTCCTTATGAAACTGAAGAGTTTTGTTTAACAGTTACAGACGAATTAGGTTGTTCAAATACAGAGTGTGTAACTTTGTATGTATATGAAGCGTCTATAGTTGCAGCAAATGCTTTTAGTCCAAATGCAGACGGTTTGAACGATGATTTTTTCCCAATTCTTTCAGAAGACTTAATTGTAGAATCTTTTAAAGTATATGACCGCTGGGGCGATTTGGTTTATGAAACCATTGAAAATAAAGCTTGGGACGGAAACAAAAATGGAAAAAAACTTCCGTTAGATTTATATATTTGGCATATAAAAGTGAAACAAAATTTAAGTGAAAAAGTTTTTGAAAAACAAGGAGACATTTCTATAATACGATAGAAATATGAAAACAAACTGGTCGTTATATCTAATAGTCGCATCGATTTTTATTGGTGTAGTAGGAGTAACCTTGCTTTCTGATGGAATGTTTTTTGACGGAGTAATTTATGCCAATTTTTCTAAAGTAATGGCTCGAAATGTTGAAGGATTTTGGCATTTAAGAGAGTGTACAAATTGCGAAGAAGTATTTGGACATCCACCTTTTGCTATATTCTTGGAAAGTTTATTTTTTAGACTATTTGGAAATACTTTATATACTGAAAGAATATTTTCATTTTTAACCTATATTATTTCTGGCTATTTTATTCATTTGATTGTAAAATCGCACCGACCTAAAAAGGCTTTTTTGAGTTTTATAACACTACTTTTCTGGATAATTACACCATTGGTTACTTGGGGCGCAGCCAACAATATGTTGGAAAACACAATGACAATTTTAGTATTGTCTGCTACCTTTTTAATGTTTCAATCTTTAAAAAGCTATTCAAATCTTAATGTTTTTGTGGCTGGAGTTTTAATATTCTTGGCTTTTTTAACCAAAGGTCTTGTAGGCACTTTCCCTTTGATATTTTTTATGCTGTATTGGTTTATTTTCAAACAAATATCGTTTCAAGACGCATTAAAAAAAACAACATTACTATTAATTAGCTTTCTTATTCCTTTTATATTAATATTCATTTTTGATAATACAGGCAAAGTATATTTAACCAATTATTTCAATAACCAAATAGTAAATAGTATAAAAAATACCGTAACCGTAGATTCTCGTTTTTTTATTCTAATAAAATTATTTAATGAACTGCTACCAATGTTGATTATTAGCATTTTGGTTCTTTTTTTCAATAAAAAGCAGTTTAGCTTCAAGTCCATTTTTGAGAAAAATAAAACATTCTTGTTTTTTGGTTTATATGGTTTATTGGGCGTAGTGCCTATGATGGTAAGTTTAAAACAAAGCGGTTTTTACATACTTTCAGCCTTACCTTTTTTTGCTATTGCTTTTTCTTTTTTAATAATAGATTTATTGCCAAATTTAAAGGAAAACCAAATTGATTTTATTCAAAAATTTAAGCTAAAACCTATAAGTATTGTGCTGTTTTTCATAAGTTTGGTTATTATGTTTGGCCAAGTTGGAAAAATAGGAAGAGAAAAAGAAATGCTACACGATATTTATGCTATCGAAGAATTTGTAAACGAAACTGATGTGATTTCTATTCCATACACACTGGCGCAAGATTGGGCTTTGAAGGCATATTTTTTTAGATATGCAGAAATAAAATTAAGCCCAAACCCAAATGTTTTGCAACAATATTTCTTAATTGAAAAAAATAAAAATGATGCTGTGCTTGATCATTATAAAAAAGTGCAAAGCATAGAATTACAGAAATATGATTTATATAAAACGCGTTAGAATATGAATTTCAGAACAGTTATGCCTATAAACAAAAGCCATTTAGATATTTCCTATCTTGACAAAATTTTGTTTTTAGGTTCTTGTTTTAGCGAAAACATAAACGAAAAATTAGTAGAAAGAAAATTCGATTCGCGCTCAAATCCTTTTGGTAATACTTACAATCCTATTTCTATTTTTAATATTATAGATTTTGTTCTTGAAGAAAAAAATTATACAAAAGAAGACCTTTTTCTGCAAAACGAAATTTGGAATTGCTACGATTTTCATTCAGATATGTCTGGTCTTGAAGTAGAAAATGTACTACGAAATATCAATGAAAAAATAATCGAAACAAAGACTTTTCTAAAAGAAACAAACGTGCTTTTTATAACCTTTGGCACAGCTTGGGTTTATGAAAACAACAACAAAATTGTAGCAAATTGCCATAAAGTGCCAAGCTCACAATTTGAAAAAAGACTTTTAACTTTTGAAGAAATTGAAACTAAAGCGAAAAGCACTTTTGCAAAATTGAAACAGTTTAATGAGAATATAAAAATAGTATTTACGCTAAGCCCTGTAAGACATTTAAAAGATGGCTTTGTAGAAAACAATTTGAGTAAATCTATACTTTTAGTAGCTATAAATAATTTGCAAAAAGAAAAAAACATAAGCTATTTCCCTGCATATGAATTAGTTATAGACGATTTGCGCGATTATAGGTTTTACAAAGAAGATTTAGTACACCCAAATTATTTAGCTATAAATTATATTTTTGAACAGTTCAAAAGTGTATTTTTTACAGAAAAAACTTTAACTTTATTAGTAAAAGTAGAAAAATTATTAAAAGCGTTTCAGCATAGAATCAATTATAAAGAAACGCAAGAATATATAAAATTTAGAAAAAATTTAGAAAAACAAGTAGCCGATTTAAGTGCTGTTGAAATAGATTTTTCTAAAGAATTATCAAATTATTAAAATTAAATAAATGAGTAAAATTAAAAAAGCATATATAGCAGGTGGCTGTTTTTGGGGAATGGAAGATTTATTTAGAGTTCGCCCTGGAATTATAGACACAGAAGTAGGTTATATGGGTGGCGAAAACGAAAACCCAACTTATAAAAATCATCCAGGTCATGCAGAAGCTATAGAGCTTACTTATGATGCAGATATAACGTCTTTCAAAGAAATTTTAGATTATTTTTTTAGAATCCACAACCCAACCACTGCCGATAGGCAAGGAAATGACATTGGTTCTAGTTATCGTTCTGCAATTTTTTTTCAAAACGAACAAGAAAAAGAAATAGCTAAAGAAGTTAAAGAAATAGTAAACATATCTCAAAAATGGGGCGGTGAAATAGTAACCACATTAGAAGAATTTTCTCCTTTTTGGGCTGCAGAACCAGAGCATCAAGACTACCTACAGAGAAAACCAGATGGATATACTTGCCACTTTGAAAGATTTGGAAGTTTCTTATAAAATTATTTAGTATTTTTGAAAAAATAGTAACCCAAAACCTTCCTTTATGTCAAGTTCAAATATTCAAGAAATTTTCCAAGCTCAAAAATCAAACTTGCAAAACTTGCGCAATCAAAGCGTAAAGCAAAGAAAAGATTTATTGAAAAAATTGCACAAAGCTATTTTTACACATAGAGAAGCCATTCAAAAAGCTGTATTTTTAGACTTTAAAAAACCCGCTATAGAAACAGATGTTTCAGAAATATATCCAACTATTTCTGAATTGAAACATACTTTAAGTCATTTGGCCGAATGGGCGCAAAATGAATCGGTAGAAACACCGCTTACTTTGATGGGTTCATCTTCTTATGTTCAGTACGAACCGAAGGGAAATGTTTTAATTATTACTCCTTGGAACTATCCAATTTATCTTACATTTTCACCTATTATTTCTGCTATTGCTGCTGGAAATGCTGTTATTTTAAAACCTTCAGAGTTTACACCAAACATCAATAAAGAAATTACAAATATTTTAACAGAAGTTTTTTCAGCAAATCAAGTTGCTGTTGTAGAAGGAGATTATAATGTTTCATCGGAATTATTGAAACTGAAATTCAATCATATTCATTTTACAGGAAGTCCTAATGTAGGTAAAATTGTTATGAAGGCTGCTGCAGAGCACTTAACTTCAGTTACTTTAGAGCTTGGCGGAAAATCGCCAACAATTATAGACCAAAGTGCAAATCTTAAAGATGCAGCTTCTAAAATAGCTTGGGGCAAATTTTTGAACGAAGGGCAAACTTGTATCGCGCCAGATTATATTTTAATTCACGAATCTGTAAAAGATAAATTTGTAGGTCATTTAAAAGAAACTATTGAAAGTCGTTTTGGTAAAAATGCTGCCGATTTAAAATCTTCAGAAAACCTTTGTAGAATAGTTAATGCAAAACATTTTGACCGTATAAAATCTTTGACAGACGATGCGGTAAATAACAAAGCAGTTGTAGAATTTGGAGCCGATTTTGACGCTACGCAAAACTATATTTCACCAACTATTATAAGCAATTTGGCTATAACAGATAAATTGATGGAAGAAGAAATTTTTGGTCCAATTTTGCCATTAGTTACCTTTAAAAATATTGATGAAGCTATTGCACTAGTAAAATCGAAAGAAAAACCATTAGCACTTTATATTTTTAGTAAAACATCTAAAAACATAGATAAAGTTTTGAAAGAAACGAGTTCGGGTGGTGTTTGTGTAAACGAAGTTTTAATGCACATAACCAATCCAAACTTGCCTTTTGGGGGCGTAAATAATTCAGGCATTGGCAAAAGCCATGGCAAATGGGGTTTTATAGATTTCTCTAACGAAAAAGCTGTGTTAAAGCAACATTTACCAATTGGTGCGTCAAGATTGCTTTATCCACCATACACCAAACTCACTAAGTTTGTAATAGATTTCACTATGAAATGGTTATAAACTTTACGAAAGCAAAGTTTCCAATTTCATACCTCTTGAACCTTTTATTAAAATAGTAGCTTGATCAAAATTTTGGTTTTTGTACCAGATTTTTGCTTCTTCAGTATTTTCTATAAATAGTGCATTTTTCTTAGAATTACATTTCGAAAATTCTTTTCCAACAAAAACCATTTGTTTAAAATCGAAAGATTCTATATAGTTTAATGTATCTTGATGAAGTTTTTGACTTTCTTTTCCTAACTCAAACATATCACCAATTATTATTGTTTTATTGGCTACACCAAGGTTTGCAAAGCTTTTTATAGCAGCTTTTACACTTGTTGGGTTTGCGTTATATGCATCTAAAATAATTATATTAGAATCTATTTGGCGGATTTCAGAACGATTATTTTTAGGAATGTAACTTTCTAGAGCAGCACGAACTAACTTTGGTTCTATATCAAAATAATCTGCTAATGCCAATGCCGCACTAATATTTGCAAAATTGTATTCCCCAAAAAGATTTGTACGGTATAACTCGTTATTATGGCTTACTGTTACTGTTGGGAAAGCACATTCCATTTTTACCAGTGTATCTACTTCTCCTTCAGTGCCATAACTTATTTTAAAATCATAATCTTCAAGCAAACTTTTAAGTAAAACATCGTCATTATTAAAGAAAATAATTTTTTTGTTTTCTTTAATGTTGTCATAAAGTTCAGATTTTGCAGTTATTATATTTTCAAAGCTTCCAAAACCTTCCAAATGTGCGCTTCCAATATTGGTAATTAAGCCGTGTGTAGGTTTTACCCATTTGCAGTAGTTAGCTATTTCGCCCATGTGGTTTGCACCCATTTCTATAATGGCTATTTTGGTTTCTTCTGTTATCGAAAGCAAAGAAAGCGGTACGCCAATATGGTTGTTGAAATTGCCAACAGTAGCAAATGTTTTAAAACTTGTACTTAAAACAGCATTTATAAGCTCTTTTGTAGTTGTTTTTCCATTCGAACCTGTTATACCAATTACTGCTATTTTAAATTGGTCTCTATGGTGGCTAGCCAAATTTTGTAAAGCTGTCAACACATCTTCAACCAAAACATAACGCTCATCTTTTTTAAAAACCTCTTCGTCTATTACAGCATATTTTGCACCGTTATTTAAAGCTTGCTCTGCAAACAAATTTCCATTAAAATTTTCTCCTTTTAAAGCAAAAAAGATATTGTCTTTTTCTATTGCTCGAGTATCTGTAGTTACTCCAGTTGCGCTTTTAAATTTTTCGTATAGTTCTGTTATCATTGTGCGTCAAAATTAAAAAAAAACCCTGACAAATTTTGTCAGGGTTTTAATTCATTTAAATTTTAAATGGAGATTATTTCCATTGTCTTTTTTTCTTAAAGTCGTTTCCACCTTTAAATTTGTTTCCTGCTGGCGATCCTACTCTAATCATAGCACATCTAAATCCTATTTCAGAAGAAGACTCTGCTTGGTCTAAATATCTTCTAGTACCTGGAGATAAGAAATAAGCTCTATCATTCCAAGAGCCACCTTTGTAAACTCTAGACTCGTTGTTTACTAAAGAAGAAACTCCATAGTTATACATAAACTCTTCACCGTATAAAGAAGCCTCATCACCATCTAAGTAATTTCTTACATCTGCAGTTCTATAGTTTCTTCTAGTTGCTACTTCTTCATCAGTTACATTTCTGTGAGCCAATTTACCTGTAGTATCATTTTTAGCTGCTACGTTACCTTCATCATCTAAAACTAATGTTTTAAATTCGTTACCTCTAAATGTATTTAAATCACTTGCATCTGTAGTAGTCATAGGTCTGTAAACATCTAAAACCCATTCGCTAACGTTACCTGCCATATTAAACAAACCAAAATCATTAGGGAAAAATGAATCTACTTCGCCAGTTATAGCAGCATTATCATTTAAGTTTCCTGCAAGACCCATATTATCACCTCTACCTCTTTTAAAGTTAGCCATAAAATCTCCTTGCCATCCACCTTTATAGTATCTTATTGTAGTACCATTCCAAGGATAAATTCTTCTATCTGTAATTCTTTCATCTTCAGAATCTGCATTGTTTCCTAATAAAGCTAAAGCAGCATATTCCCATTCAGCTTCTGTAGGAAGTCTATAATCTGGCAATAAAATACCATCTGTAAATTCTACTTGTCTGTACTCTTCTCCATTTGGATCTAAGTTTTTCATTGGTTTTTTTCCTTCTACTCCTTCGTACTGTCCAGCCAAATATGCTTCTGTATTAAAGTTGTCAGAGTTTACTTGATTTGGGTTTAATTCCAAAATACCTTTTTCAACTAAAATAGCTTCGTTTACTCTGTCTGTTCTCCACTCGCAATAATCATTTGCTTGGTTCCAGTTTACACCTACTACTGGGTAGTTATCATAAGCTGGGTGTGTAAAATAATATTCTACGTAAGGCTCATTGTAAGCTAACTCATCTCTCCAAACTTGTTGGTCTGGTTCTGCTGCTTTTATTATTTCTTTATAGTCTGCTCCGTAAACTCTGTTTAACCAGTACAAATACTCTCTATAATCTATGTTTCTTACTTCTGTTTCGTCCATGTAAAAAGAATTTACTGTAATTCTTCTTGGTACGTTGTGGTGCTCAAACATTACGTCTTGTTCGGCGTTACCCATTATAAATGTACCACCTTCTATAAAGGTAAGACCCGGACCTGTAGATTGACCCATATAGTCTTTATCTTCAAAACCACCCCAGTCTTTATTGTTGTATTCCCAACCTGTTGTAGAAGAAGATCCTTTCTTGCCGCATGAGTTTAAACTCAACATTCCTAATGTTGCAATTGCTACAATTGCTAATGAAAATTTGTTGTTCATAATGTATCTCTTTTTTAGATAGTGCGCTAATATATGCCTTTTTTTAATTTTTTTATTATTTTTTGTTAAAAATCTAAATAATATGGACACGGCATTCTGCCTTGTCTATAACTCGGATTTAACGAATTGTCTTCTTTTGTAAAGTTAAATGCAAACGTAAACTCGTGCGAACCAGCGGTTCCCTTGAGTGGAGAAACGTTTATATCATAGCTATAACCAAATCTAATAACACTTTTTTTAAACCCTAACCCTACTATAACGGATTCCATGTTCTTTATATTATGTCTGCCCCATAAACTTAAGTAAACAAAATCATAACCAACCATACTTCCTAGCGTAATTTGGTGAAAATTGTTTTGATAAACGTACAAAGCTTGAGGTGCTATGAAGAATTTTTGCTTAAACGGATTTTTTCCAAATTTGAACAATGCACCTGCGTGTGCGGCCATTCTAAGTCTGCTGGTTTGGTCGTTATAAAAATCTTTTTCTGGCAAAATATTGGTAAAAGCTAAACCACCATAATACTTTTGTGTAAAAAGTGCGATTCCCGCATTTGCATTAAAAATATTTCGGTTAAAATTGCTTGGTGGCGGTTCATTTGTATTATAAGTAATACCTGTAGTTTGCGTAAACCCGTTTATTGGGTCTATTTGATCTAAAAAAGTTAAATCATGGAAATTAATATATCTATGTTTATAGCTTCCGCCGATTCCAAATTTTATTCCTACTTTATCTTTTATTCTTAATTGGTATGCATAGGTTATTGCTACAGAATTATCTACTATTTTATCATTTGCTATTCTGTCAGAAATAAATTGTATGCCTATTCCGCCTTGAATGGCTTCTATATGTTGGTCGTAGCTAACTGCGTAGGTTGTAAAACCACCATTTGGTCCAGTTGTAAGTTCTGGCCATTGGTTTCTATAAGTCATAGAAAGCCTTGGACCGTGCGAAATTCCTGCCAAAGCGGGGTTTAAGTGCAATGGTGCAGAATAAAACTGGCTAAATTCTACTTGCTGACCTATAGAAACTAAAGGTGCAAATAGGAAAATTGCAATTTTTAAAAAAGTATTTAAATTTGTATTCACTTTTGGTTTTTTACTGCTTTTGTAATGCAAATCTATTGAATTCGTCAAAGAAATACATCAATTTGATACTTTAACGTTTTTTTTATACTTAAATTACATTCTTTTTAAAAAAAATTCTGTGCAATATTATAATTTTAAATCCGTTTCAAAAAGTATAAACCATAAAATCCTTTTCATTTTGAAAAAATATAAAGACATTTTATTTATTTTAAGCATTTTATTATCATTTTCAGTGTCTGCTCAAAATGTAGATAATACGTCATCATCTTTCGACAAAAGTACAAAAGCAAAAAAATCTGGCTTCAAATCTTTTAAGCCAAATAGTATTTTAAAAGATGGAACTTGGTATAAAATAAGTGTACCTACCGATGGTGTATATAAATTGGATTATAACTTTATTCAAAACGAAGTAAAAATAAATGCTTCCAATATATCTTTTTCTAGTTTTGGCGTTTTTGGTCAAGCTATGGGTTTGCTGCCAGAATTTAATGGAACAGAGCGTACAGACGATTTAGCTGAAATAGCTATAAAAATAAAAGACATAAATGGAAATGGAAAATGGGATACAGATGATTATGTATTGTTTTATGCCAAAGGTCCGCATTTATGGCACTACAATTCTAATACGGTAAGCCATACCTACAATATATATAGTGATGTAGCTACTTATTTTATAACTATAGACAGAGGGAATGGTTTGGTACTACCAACAGAAGCATCGCAAATTACAAGTAGTTCTGCTATAAGTAGTTTTGATGATTGGTATCTTTTTGAAGAAGAAAAAAACAACTTAATATATACTGAACTAGCAGCTGGTGCGGGTACAGGTAGAAAATGGTATGGCACGCAGTTCAATAATATTTCGCCAAACCAAACTATAAATTTTACTGTTCCTGATATTATAAGCAGCCAACCTACTATAATTCAAGCGCATTTTGCTGCTGCGGCTACAGATGCTTCGTCGTCTTTTCAAGTAAATAATAACGGAACAGCAGTTTTTACCAAAGCACTTTCGGCATTGGCAAATTCTACCTATCCAGATATTGCTACTCTAGGTTATTATGGTGGTCAAATTTTGAACCCAAGTTCTGCTTTGAATTTGGAAGTAAAGTTTGCTAGCGGAAACCCCCAAGGAAAAGGTTGGTTGGATTATATTGAAATAATAGCCAAAAGAAATTTAAAACTTAACGGCTCATTTGTGCAGTTTAGAAGTTTTGAAAGTTTAAATAACGCCATTTCTAAATACCGTGTTCAAAACGCAAATACAAATACTGAAATTTGGGACGTAACAAATGGAGCAAACATTATAAAAGTAAACGGAAGTTTGTCTGGTTCTAATATAGAATTTGGTCGTTCTTCTGATATTTTAAGAGAATATGTAGCAGTAGATGTTTCGAGCTCAAATTTTGAAGTACCTAAATTTGTAAAGTCTGTTGCAAATCAAAATTTGCATGGATTGCCAAACATTGATTATGTGATAATTACAATACCAGAATTTAGAGCGGCAGCTCAAAAACTTGCAGATTTTCATAACCAAAATTCTGGAATGAGTGTAAGAATTGTAAATGTAGAAGAAGTTTACAATGAGTTTTCTTCAGGTCAGCAAGATTTAACAGCTATAAGAGATTTTTTAAAAATGTTTTATGATAGAAATTTATCTTTCGACGAAAAACTAAAATATGTATTGCTTTTGGGCGATGCATCTTTTGACTATAAAGATAGATTGACCAATAACCAAAACCATATTCCTACTTTTCAAAGTGATACATCTTTAAACACAATTTCTTCATTTTGTACAGACGATTATATCGGCTTTTTGGACGATGATGAAGGTTTAAATATGGATTTGAATCCAACAGCAAATTTGGATATAGCGATAGGAAGGCTTCCTGTAAATACTTTAGAATCTGCTCAAGAAGTAGTAGATAAAATAATTTATTATAAAACAAATAAATCTACAAATGGTTGGAAAAACGAAATAACTTTTGTGGCAGATGATGAAGATAATAACTTACATTTTAAAGATGCAGAAGAAATTTTAGCCATACCAGATATCGAAAATCTTGACTACTATAACATAGATAAAATATATTTAGATGCATATGCACAAACTAATGCAGCGGGCGGCGATAGGTATCCAGACGTAGTAGATGCTATTTTGAGAAAATTATTTACGGGAACTTTTTTTGTAGATTATACTGGGCACGGTGGGCCAACAAACTGGGCACAAGAGCGAGTTTTTAATATAGAAGACATAAGAAATCTTAAAAACAAAGATAAATTGCCTTTGTTTATGACGGCAACTTGCGATTTTAGCCCTTTTGATGACCCAACAATTGTTTCTGCTGGTGAAGCATTATTGCTAAATCCTGATGGTGGCGCTATAGCTATGCTTTCTACTACCAGATTGGTTTTTTCGCATAGTAATAAAGATATGAACAAAGCGCTTTTAAACCATTTGTTTCAAAAAATAAATGGAAGAATGCCAACTGTAGGCGAAGTGCTGCAGCAAGCTAAAAACCAAGCAGGAAGTAATGCAAATAATAGAAAATTTGTATTGCTAGGCGACCCAGCTATGACTTTAGAATATCCAAAATATGAAGTAGTAACTACCAAAATAAATGGACAATCTATTTTGCAAGAAGATACTATGAAAGCACTTTCTAAAGTTAGTGTAGAAGGTGGCATTATGAATGAAAACGGTGCTTTAATGACAGATTTTAATGGTATAGTATATGCAAGTATTTTTGATAAAGAAAGTACTTATACTACTAAAGGAAACGATGCTGCTTTTAGTTCTACTGGACAGCCAATAAATAGTTTTCCAGCAGATTTTAATTTGAGAAATAATGCTATTTTTAAAGGAAAAGCAACTGTGAAAAATGGTTTATTTAGCTTTGAATTTATCGTTCCAAAAGACATAAATTATTCTTTTGGAAATGGTAAAATTACATATTATGCCGAAAAAACTAGCGACCCCAATATAGATGCACACGGTTATACTTATAAATTTAAAGTAGGCGGTACAGACGAAAACTATATTCCAGACGATAAAGGACCCGATGTAGAAGTATATATGAATGATTCTAATTTTGTATTTGGAGGTTTAACCAATGAAAACCCTATACTGCTAGTGCGTCTTAAAGATGAAAGTGGTATAAATACTATAGGAAACGGAGTTGGGCACGATTTAATTGGTGTTTTAGACGAAAATACACAAAATCAGTATTTATTGAATGACTATTATGAAGCAGAGCTTAATGATTTTACACAAGGAAATATTTCATACTTGCTTAATAACCTTGAAGATGGTTTGCATAGAATAAAAGTAAAAGCTTGGGATGTGCACAATAATCCAGGTGAAGGATATACAGAATTTGTAGTAGCTTCTTCGGCAGAAATGGCTATAAATAATGTATTTAACTACCCAAATCCTTTTACGAGTAGTACATCTTTTGTGTTCGAACACAACCACCCAGACGATTTAATGCTGGTAACAATACAAATATATACAGTGTCTGGTAAAATAGTAAAAACCATACGCCAACAAATACAAAGTGAAGGTTATAGAATAGCACCAAACGAAATAATGTGGGACGGATTGGATGATTATGGCGATTATATAGGAAGAGGCGTATATTTGTATAAAGTAAATGTGCAAGGTTCGAACGGATATAATGCATATAAATTTGAAAAATTGGTAATTTTGAAATAAATTAGCGTGCTATTAAAATGTTTTTCGGAATATTGCGTTAGAATGATGCAATGAAAAACATAATTATATTTTAGATATAGTAAATTAAAAAAATGATAAAAGAGAATTTTAAAATTATTGGAGCAATATTTAGTGTATTGTTTTTGTTTGAAACCAATGCTCAAACAGCAACAAATACAGGATCTGATATTGTTAATTCTAATACTATAACAACAGCAGTTCCTTTTTTAAGAATAAACCCAGATGCAAGAGCGGGCGCTTTAGGCTATGCAAGTATAGGAACGCATGCAGATGCAAATGGTATTTTTGCTAATGCTGCAAAAATGGCTTTTATAGAATATAGAGATCCGAAAACGGGTGAGATAAGCACAGCAGGAAACAATTTTGGTGTTGCACTAACATTTATACCTTGGCTTAGAGGTATTGCCAACGACGTTTATATGGCAGATTTAGTAGGTTACTACAATTTGAGAAATAAAAAAAATCCAGAAATTCAACAATCTATTTCTGCATCGCTTAGATTTTTCTCTTTAGGAAATATTGTATTTACTAACGATATAGGAACTGAAACTGGACAAGGAAACCCACAAGAATTAGCTTTTGATGTAAACTATGCTAGAAAATTGAGCAAAAATGTTGGTATAGGTTTAGGTTTAAGGTATATTTATTCAAACTTAGGCGCAGCAACTGTTTCTACAAATGTTAAGCCAGGAAATGCTGTAGCCGCAGATTTATCTATGTTCTACACCACTCCAATCGAAATAAAAAAAGGATTGGAAGGAATGGATTTTAATTTCGGTGCAGCTATTACTAATATAGGTTCTAAAATGACCTATACCCAAGACGGTGTAGAGGCAAACAAAGATTTTCTTCCTGCAAACTTAGGTTTAGGTTTTGGTTTAGAAATGGATATTGACAAATACAATGAAATTAATGTATATTTTGATGTAAACAAGCTTTTAGTGCCTACACCAGATACTATAGATGTAGATGGAATAGCAGGTCCTGATTATAAAACAAAATCTCAAATAGCTGGTTTATTTACTTCTTTTGGTGATGCGCCGGGTGGTTTTAAAGAAGAAATGGCAGAATTTAATATTGGTGGTGGAATAGAATATGTCTATAACAATCTTTTTATGGCTCGTTTAGGATATTTTTATGAAGCACCTTCAAAAGGTTCAAGAAGATTTTTATCGGCAGGTGCGGGTATCAAGTATAGCGTATTTACTTTAAATGCAGCCTATATTATTCCTACGTCTAAGCCGCCAGGACCATTAGATAATACAATGTATTTCAGTTTATTGTTTGATTTTAATTCTGGAATTAAAAAGGCCGCAACGCCACCAGCAGCAAATTAATAAAACGAATTTTTAAAAATAAAAAAGTCCTTGTTCTGAGTTTAGAGTGAGGACTTTTTGGTTGTGGTATTTTAATTTTGGCCCAAAGGCGCTAAGGATTTAAGAAATATAAATTATTTTTTTGAAAATTTTATTTTGTGCAGAATGTCTTACCTATCTAAGTAGAAATCTATCTTTATTTTAAAACAAATCTTTTTTTCTAAATATAGATGTTAGAAATAGCAATCCTAAAAGAACGGATTATTGACCAATTCATAACCTACGGTAGTGCTCGGTCCGTGGCCGCTATAAACTGTAGTTCGTTTGTCTAAGGTAAAAAGTTTTTCTTTTATAGAACGTATTAAAGTATCATAATCGCCAAGAGGCAAATCTGTTCTTCCAATACCTTGTTTAAAAAGCACATCGCCAGCGATAACAAAATTTTCTTTTTGACTATAAAAACTAATGCTGCCTGGCGAATGACCCGGCGTAAAAAGTATTTGAAAAGAAGATTTTCCAAATTTAATAGTATCGTTTTCGTCTAAGAAAATTTCTATTTCTGGCGAAGTTTCCATAGGAAAACCATACATAGAAGCTGCTTGTGGTGCGTGTGCCAAAATTGGCAATTCTGCTCGGTGTGCCTCTAGTTTTAAACCATATTTTTCTGCTATAAATTTATTGCCACAAATATGATCTAAATGGCAATGTGTGTTGAGCAAACGAACAGGTTTTAAGTCGTTATCTTCTATAAATTCTATTAAATAATCTCTTTCTTGTGGCGTGTAGCAACCTGGGTCTATGATTAAACATTCTTTGGTTTCGTCATAAACCAGATAGGTATTTTCTTGAAAAGGATTGAACGGAAAAGCTTTTATGGTCATCTTTTTTATTTTAGGTCAAAATTTTACCAAATATGAAACATCATTTCAGTAATAATGAGTAAATTTAAAGCTAATTTATAACTCAACAAGTCTAGTTTGAAACAATTATACAGCATATTGCTTTTCTGCTTCCTTTTTTTAGGAGTAAAAACCTATGCACAGCCGCCAAGTACTGTGGAATTTGGGCAAAACCGTGTGCAGTATAAAATTTTTAATTGGCAGTTTTATGAAACTGAAAATTTTAGAATTTATTTTTATCAAGGCGGTCAGGATATTGGAAAATATGTAATTCTAAGTTCAGAAAACATTTTGGCAGAGCTTTCAAAATCTTTAGATTTTAGGCTACAAAGAAAACTAGATATAATAGTTTATGCAGATATTTCAGATTTGCGCCAGTCGAATATAGGTTTAGAAAGCACAGAACCAATTCAAAACGGACAAGTAAAACTGCTCGATAACAAACTTTTTGTTTATTTCAACGGAAATCATCAGTTTATAGACCAGCAAATAAAGCAAGGAATTTCAAAGGTTTTTATAAGTAAATTCGTAACTGGAAGCGGTTTGCGAGAAACATTTAGAAATTCTGTAGCTTCTAGTTTACCATCGTGGTACACTGAAGGAATGGTTTCTTACAACACCTATGGCTGGAATACTGATTTTGAAAACCAACTAAAAGACGGCATACTTTCGGGAAAATTAAAAGATTTAACCAAGCTTGATGTTGATGAAATGGCTTTTGTTGGTCATTCGGTTTGGAACTATGTGGAAGAAAAATATGGAACCGAAGCGGTAGCAAATTTAATGTATTTGGTAAAAGTAAACAGAAGTTTAGACAGAGGGTTTATGTATGTGACAGGCAAAAATTTAGCTGGGTTTTTAGAAGAATGGTATTATTTTTATTTAGAAAGATTTAAAAAAGAAAGAACAAGTTTTGAAGCGCTCGATAGTGAAAAATTTATAGATGTGCCATACCGAAAAAATGAAGTAATATACCAAACAAAACTAAGCCCAAAAGGAGACAAAATAGCATATACAACCAATGATGATGGCAAGTGGAGAGTGCATATTTATGATATAATAGAGAAGAAAGATAAAATAGTTTTTAAAGCTGGCTTTAGAACCAATACGGTAGTTACAGATTTAATGAATCCGCTTATAGACTGGGAGCAGAGAGGAAACAAACTGACTATGATTTATGAGCTTAGAGATGATTTTTTTCTGAGACACTACAATTTAGAGGAATCAAAACTTGAAAAAGAAGAGCCAATTAGAAAATTTCAGAAAATTTTTAACTTTTCGTATGCCGAAGATTCTAAAAATTTGATTTTGTCTGCAATGCAAAAAGGACAAGTAGATATTTTTCAATACTATATGCCTTCTACTAAAGTAACGCAAATTACCAACGATTTTTATGACGATTTGCAACCAAGCTATGCCGAAATAGATGGTTTTAAAGGTTACCTTTTTATTTCAAATAGAAAAAATAATATAGACCAAAACTTGCCACTCGATAGTGTTTTGCCTAATGGTACTTTTGACGTTTTCTTTTATGATTTAGAAAACGAAAACCAAAGAATAATACAAGTAACGAAAACTCCGTTAGTGAGCGAAAGTTTTCCGCAGGCATATAATAGTGAATTTGTAAGTTTTCTGAGCAGCGCCAATGGAGTGAGCAATAGGTATGTAAGCAAATTTGTAAACCAAAAAGTAGAAGATAAAATCTTGTATGCTTTTAACACAAAGGAATATCCTGAAAACGTAGATTCTATTTTGCTGAGAAAAGATGAATTTCTTGATTCTGCAATGGTGTTTGGAAGAACATTAAATGAAGTTTTAAGTAAAGAAACTGTTCCGTTTTATGAAAACGTAGGCCAATCTTTTTTGAACTCTAACTATAATAATGGTGTAAGTGAACTGAGTACAGCACAAAAAGTAAATAAAAATTTGGAGCTAATACTTTTTAATAAAAAACAAAGAGTAGTGCTTTCCGAGTATGATGATTTATCTGTTTCAGAAATTCAGAAAACAGACTACATAAAAAGTGTAGAAAAAGTTGTTTTGAAGGCAGAAGAGTTGAAAAAAATACAACAAAATTTGCTGATAGCGCCAAAAGATACTACAGCGAAACCAGTTATTTTTCAAAGTAAATTTGACGATTGGAAAGACGATGAAGAAAACGGGCGCCAACAAATGCTTACTGCTATGGAAGGCGATGCCGAAGAAACCGCTAGTGGTTTTAAGTTTTCGAAAACAAGACAATATTTTATAAAATTTAAAGCAGACGATATAAATTTTAGCTTAGACAACAAACTTTTAGTAACACCATATCAAGTATTTAACCCAAGCAATCCTAGTTTTAATAACAATGGCGTAGGCGCTTTTATAAAGTTAGGCATCAAAGATTTGTTTGAAAACCATAGAATACATGGTGGATTTAGAATTTCTGATCAAAGCATTGTGCCTAGAGAATTTTATATGACTTATGAAAATTTAACCAGAAGATTAGATCAAGAATATACATACTATAGAAACTCTACCAGAAGAGATATTAATGAGCTAAATGGTGATAAGCTGCCTGTAACTGGTAAAGAAATTTTGACTACAAACTATGCGCATTTAAAACTGAAATATGCTTTGGATATTTTGAATAGTATGCGTGTAAAATTGGCTTATAGAAACGAAAAAACCTCATATAAATCTACCGATAATTTTACTTTAAATGCAGAAAACAAAGTTAATAATTGGGCTATTTTAAATGTAGAATTTGTGCACGACCATACTATAAAATTAAGACCAAATACGCTGCAAGGTTTTAGAGCAAATGGTTATGTAGAATTTCAAAAAGAATTTCCTGGTAAAAATGTAAAAGTATTTGGTGAAAATATGAATTTGCCAACTATAAACAACGGCTATATGCTTACTTGGGGTTTTGATGCTAGACATTACCAAAAAGTTTATAAAACCATAACTTGGGCAAACAGATTGGCTTATAGCTCGTCTGTTGGAACGCGAAAAGTGGTTTATTATTTGGGTGGTTCTGATGGGCAACTGCTGCCAGGCGTAGATAGAACAAACGATGTGAGTACTGACCAAAATTATGCTTTTCAAACCTTAGCACAGCAAATGAGAGGTTTTCCTCAAAATACGCGAAACGGAAATAGTTACGTTGTACTAAATTCGGAATTGAGAGTGCCTGTTTTTTCTGCATTTTCTAAATCAACTATGCGTTCAAAATTATTGGAAAGTATTGAATTGGTTGCCTTTTTCGATGTTGGAACAGCTTGGGAAGGTTGGTCGCCATGGAGTAGCGATAATTTATATACCGAAACGCGCTACAACACACCAAACGCAATAGACCAAGCTACGGCAATTGTAAAATTAAACATTTATAAAGATCCAATAGTTTTTGCTTTTGGTCCAGGACTTCGAGCAGATTTGTTTGGTTACTTTTTTAAATTTGATTTAGGTTGGGGTTATGATACCGGCGAGATTCAAAAGCCGAAAATGCACATTTCTATGACTTACGATTTTTAGGTTTTCGTTTTTTTTCTCGTAAAAATTAGTTTTACACAAAGGCACAAAGTCGCAAAGTTTTTAAGGCGAATAAGAGTACTTAAATTAGATTTGTTGAAAAATTTAGTGAGTAAAAAAAACTTAAAATATTTCTATGTGCCTCAGCGCCTTAGCGTGAGATTACAGCTTTTCTAAGATATGCAAAAACTCTTCGGTTTTATCTGCAATATGGTTTCGATTTTCGGTTTTGTCGGCTTTAAATCTTTGGTATTCTTTTGAAACTAAACGGTACGAACCATACTTTTTCATAATCGTTTGTATTTCATCTACAGACATTAAACCTTCGTTATTGTAACTTAGAAAAATGTATTTGAAATTGGCATTTTTTATTAATTCTTCAAACTCTGCGTGTACAGAAACCTTGCTGCAATATTTAGATTTATTGTAGTTTCTAAGGCCAGTTTTTCCTTTGGGTTCAAAATGGTCGTAAAGTGCTATTGTATTTAAAATATGATAATTTGCGCCGTATTGTCTTGCATTGTATGGCGGGTCTAAATATAAAATATCGCCTTTTATTTCTTGAATAAGTTCGTTGCTGTTTTTGTTGTAAACTTCGCTTTTGTGTTTGCTGGTTTCAAATTCGGCAGCTTTTAAAATTAAAGTTTTTGCAGCTGAAGTTTTTATGTGTTTCAAGTATGCACCATAAACCGAAGCCGTATTTGCAACTTTGTCGGCACTTTCTAAAAGACTTGCTAATAAAAAAAAATAAGTGTCTTCGTCTATAGTTTTTGCGGTTTTCCAAGCTTCAATTTCTTGACGAATAGCATCAATTTTTTTTCCGTTTTCGTCAGAAAAATATTGCCTTTCGCCTTGTCCGCCTTTGCAGTAGTTTTTGTAAATCAAACCAGCTTTGTCTTTTAAATTGTTTAGTTTTTCTAGTAAATTGGCTTCATCTTTTATGGCTTTATAGTTGCCAATAGAATTTCTAATAAGCACATAACTATAAAATTCTAAATCGTTGCTAATTACTTTTTTAACTTCAGATTTAAAGTTTTTTCCTACGATTCCTGTTCCAGAAAATAGGTCGCAGAAAACAAGGTTTGATAAATCTGTACCAATAGTTTGGTAAACAGTTTCTTTTATAAAATCTGAAAGTTTATTTTTGGAACCAATGTAATTCACACTTAGCTATTTTTATTTGCCAACTGACCGCAAGCCGCATCTATATCTTTTCCTCTGCTCACTCTAATGACCGCTGTTATGCCAGCTTTTTCTAAAACGCCCAAAAACATTTCAGCATTTTCTCTAGTAGATTTTTCAAATGGCAAACCATCTACGGGGTTGTATTCTATCAAATTTACAAAAACTGGAAAACGTTTGCAAAGCCTCAAAAGATTGATAGCATCTTCATAACTATCGTTCAAATCTTTGAATAAAATGTATTCAAAAGTAATTTTGTTGCCCGTTTTTTGGTAAAAATATTCTATGGCATCCATTACTTTTTCTATTGGATTGCTTCTGGTAATGTCCATTACTTTGGTACGCTGCTCGTTGGTAGGTGCGTGAAGCGAAAGTGCCAAATTAAATTTTTTGCCTTCGTCTGCAAGTTTTATAATTCCTTTTGCCACACCAACTGTAGAAATAGTAATTCGCCTTGGCGACATTCCCAAACCGTCTGGTGAAGTAATTTTATCTATCGCACTTATTACGTTGTCGTAGTTTAGCAATGGCTCGCCCATTCCCATAAAAACAATGTTTGAAAGAGGTTTCATATAATGACTTATAGATAAATCATTTATAGAAACTACTTGGTCGTATATTTCGCCAGCGTCAAGGTTTCTTTCTCTTTTTAAAGTTCCGGTAGCACAAAAAGCACACGCCAAAGTACAGCCAACTTGGCTCGAAACACAAGCAGTCATTCTTTTTGGTGTAGGAATCAAAACACCTTCAATAATTCTAGCATCACGAAGTTTAAAACCAGCTTTTATGGTTCCGTCAGTACTTTTTTGTACCAAATCTATTTTGGCTTGCGAAATTTTAAAATCTGCTTTAAGTTTTTCTCTTAAATCTAAAGAAAGATTAGTCATATCGTCAAACTCATCTGCACCTTTATTCCAAAGCCATTGGTAAATTTGCTTAGCTCTAAATTTAGGTTCTTTGTTTTCGAGCAAATATGCTTCAAGTGCTTCTACTGAAAGTGAACGGATATCGATTAATTCTTTTTGCATAATAGATGGCAAAGGTAAGGTTTTTGATTTTAAGAGTAGTGAATGAAACTAAATTTATGGTTTAGCTAAAGAATAATTGAAACTTTATTAAAGTTTAATCGTAAAATTACTAAACACAAACCCTATTTATTATGAAAAACCTAACAATTACCTTAATATTTGCTTTTGTAAGCATTTTCACTTTTGCCCAAAATAAACCACAGTTTGTTTTAGAACAATCTGCACAAGGTTATGATGTAATTTTAACTTTAGAAAATTATTCTAATCTATCGAGTGTGAAAGTTGAAGGTGTTTTACAAAAAAACAGCCTTAAAGAAGTACTCAATTTAGATTTGAATGTTATGGAATTAAGAGATAGAAAAGCATTTGCAAGTTTTGGAAACGACAATATTAAAGCCTTGTTTTTTGTTATTATTACAGATGTAAATGGATTAGAAACCAGATATCCTGCTATTGATTTAAGTCTTACTAAAGTTGGTTAGTTTCCAAGAAACTTCATTCCTTTTAGAATATAAATAAAATCTTTTTCGATAGAATAGTTTTTGGCATAAATCAAATTCAATCTATCTATATTTAAACTACTATCATTTTTTATTTTTGAAGCAATTATTGGGTTCAAAACCCCATTTTTTATTTTTGGTAAATTAAATTGCTTGCTTTCATTTGGAATGTAAGCAACCCAAGATTTTTTGCCACTCAATACGGTAAAAATATTTGCAATAAAACCAGATTTATTTGCTACAAACCAAATATTTATTGGCAAAGAAAACAATAAAAAAAGTGCTGCTAATACATCAAAAATTCTTTTGAGTTGTTTAGATTTTTGTGTGCCTATTTTCAAGTTTACGTCAAGTGCATACAAATCGCCTGAAGTATTTTTAGAGTCGCTGCCAATGATACTCATGCTTTCTGGAGGTACTATTTTGAAGCTAAATTTATTGTCGAGGTGCGTCATTAAATGTATTACTTCTTTAGAGGAAATATCTTTGGCACAAAAAATAAATTCATTGATTTCGTACAAACTTGCTATGTCTTCAATTTCGTTTATGTTTCCTAAAATTTCGGCTTGTTTTTTAGTTTCTTCTTTTCTTATAAAACCTACAAAATTTGTATTGTCGCTAGTTTGTTTAAGTAAATTTAAAACTCTCGAAGCTTCTTCGTTTTCTCCTATTATGGCTACGTTTCGGGTTTCATTAATTTCAAAACTAGCTTTTTTGTGTTTTAAAATATTGTAGCCAAATCGGTTTAAAATCATTACCAAAAAGGTAGAAACTGCACCTAAAATAATAATTGCTCTTGAAAAACGAAGCTCCTCGGGCAAAAATCCATAAACGGCTGCAATAATTAAAGTGCCAAAAGAAAGTGCTCTAAAAATTTTTCGAGTTCTATAAGGTTTGTCGTATGCGCCGCCAAAATAACTTGCCAAAAGCCAAATGAAAATATAGCCAGGAATAACGTAATAGGTTAACTCAATTGGATAAAAATCTTGTTCGTATTTTACTTGTAAAGCGTAAAAATTTTTAACCAAAACCAAAGCAATAAATGCCAAAACAAAATCTAAAAAAGGCATTAAAGTTTTTTGAATAAAATTGCTTACTAGGGTTAAACTTCCTTTAATAAAAATAGCTGCATAAATAGCTACAGAATATAATTTTGCTTGCTGTGGCGAAAAGTGTTTTCGAGCAAAAATTAGCATTGCTTCGTAAAATACTTTTACATAATTTAGGCTTCCTTTTTTTGTGCTTTCACCTTTGTAGTGTATTATTTTTGTTTCAGGAAAATAATAATTATCGTAACCTGCTTTTATAATTCGGTAAGATAAATCGATGTCTTCGCCGTACATAAAAAATGTCTCGTCCAAAAGTCCAATTTCGTCTAGTACATTTTTGCGCATAAACATAAATGCACCTGCTAAAATTTCAACTTTATTGGTTTCGTTTTCACTTAAATAACCTAAATGATATTGCGAAAATATTTTTGATTTTGGAAACAAAGCCGACAGACCAAATGCTTTAAAAAAAGCCACTTTTGCGGTCGGAAGTGCACGTTTAGATTCAGGAAGAAAATTTCCTTTTCCGTCTATCATTTTTACGCCCAAACCACCAGCATTTGGGTGTGTATCCATAAAAGTTATACATTTTTCAAAAGTATCTTCTTCTACTACGGTGTCTGGGTTTAAAAGCAAAACATATTCTCCTTTGCTTACTTTTATAGCTTGGTTATTTGCCACAGAAAAACCTGTGTTTACTTTGTTTGCAATAACTTTTACTTTAGGAAACTTTTCTAAAACCATTTCTACCGAATGGTCTTTTGAGTCGTTATCGACCACAAATACTTCTGCATCAATATTTTCGATAGCTTTTTCTACCGAAATAAGTACTTGTTCTAAAAAATAACGAACATTATAATTGACTATGACAATAGAAAGTTTGATAGCTAAAAGTATTTGTTATAAAGATAATTTCGACTGCAATTTTTCAATAAATCCTTGCATTACTTCAAACGCAGTTTCTGCCATTGCATTGCCTTTATTGTCAAGACAAGGGTTTACTTCCACTATTTCTATACAGGCTACTTTGTTGCTTTCTATGGTGTGGTTTATGATATCTATTATTTCATACTGGTCAAAACCCTTAGAAACGGGCGTTCCGGTTCCTTTAGAAATTAAATCGCAGTCCATACTATCTACATCGAAAGAAATATAAATTAAATCGCAAGCATCTAATTTTGCCAGTGCTTCTTTCATACAAGATTCCATTCCTCTAAAACGAACTTCTTCTACTCTGTAGTTTCTAATTCCTTTTTTAGCTATTATAAAATCTTCTGGTTCTTCAGTGTCTCGTACACCAAAATAAACGACATCTTCGTGCAAAACTTTTGGACTTATATTGCCAATATTTTTCAATTCAGACCAGTAGTTTTCTGTGCTTTCAGAAAGCTTATTTACTTTTCTTTCTAAATTATCTTCTGCTAAAGCGGCAGCCAAAGGCATTCCATGTATATTGCCAGATGGCGTTGTATGTGGCGAATGTATATCTGCGTGTGCATCTATCCAAACTACACCAATTCTTTTGTCTGGGTTTGCCATTTTTATTCCAGAAATTGAACCCAAAGCCGAAGAATGGTCGCCAGAAATAACTAGCGGAAACTGATTTTCTTTCAATTGAAAACTTACAGCATCTGCCAAGTTACTACAAACACTTAAAACATTTTCTATTCTTTTAGCAAATGGTGCTTTTTGTTTGTCATAAATAGCTTCGTTTTTGGTTTCTAGGTCTATAGAATCAAATTTGTTAAAAAAATCATTATTAGCATTTATGGCGGCTATTTCTATAGCGTCAATACCTAAATCGGAGCCTCTTGTGCCCGCACCAATGTCAGATCTGTTTTTAATTATGGTAATTTTTTTCATAAAACGTCAAAAGTTTAGATACGTTGCAATATTAATTTTCAAAAACGAATATAAACAATCTATTTCTATTAACTTTGTAGCAACCTCTAAATTTTTTAAAATGTCTAAATTAAATTCAATTTCTATCTTTTTTTTGCTTTTTATATATGCGTGCACTTCAAATTCATCTAAATTATCTCCAGAAGAAAAAATAGTTGCAGAATCTGCTAGATTCAATAATACTTTGGATAGTATATATGATGTATATGTTCAAATGTCGCCAGTAAAACAAACTTATTTAGGAATAAAAGACCGCCAAGATGAATGGGGAATTAGCAGCGATTCTATGACAGAAGTTTACTACAATATGAAAGTAAATGATGTTAAATTTATTACAGAAAATTTTAAGCCAGAAAACTTAGATAAACAATCTGCCTTAACTTATAGAATGTGGCTAAACGACAACCAACAAAGCATCGATAATCATAAATGGAAAGATTACGACTATCCTGTAAATCAAATGTTTGGTTCGCACACTTGGTTTCCAACTTTTTTAATGAATGTACACCAAATTACTAACGAAAAAGATGCACGTGCTTGGATAGCAAGAGTAAACAAAATGGATGTAAAAATAGATGAACTCATAGTACAATTAGAAAATAGAACAAAAAAAGGAATTGTAGCACCAAAATTTGTTTATCCTTATGTAATAGACGATTGCGAAAATTTAATAAAAGGGTATCCGTTTGATAGATCGGACGAAATAAACCCACTTTTAGAAGATTTTAGTAATGATGTAAACGCTTTAGATTCTTTAAGTAGAGAAACAAAAAAAGCACTTTTGACAGAAGCTGAAAATGCGATGATTGCAAAATTTCAACCTGCATATTTAAAACTGATAGACGTAGTAAAAGAAATAGAAACAAAAGCAACCGATGAAGCAGGCGTATGGAAACTACCAAATGGAGACGAATATTATAAAGTAGCACTAAAACAAACTACCACTACCGATATGACATCAGACGAAATTTACAATATCGGAATGTCTGAAGTAGAAAGAATACATTTGGAAATGGAAAAAATCAAAGCGCAAGTAGGTTTTAAAGGCGATTTGAATAAGTTTTTTGAATTTATGAAAAATGATAAACAATTTTACTATGCAAACACAGAAGAAGGAAAAAAAGCCTATCTAGATAAAAATATAGTTTTAATAGATGGAATGAAAGCTAGATTAGATGAGCTTTTTATAACTAAGCCAAAGGCGAGACTAGAAGTAAAAGCGGTAGAACCTTTTAGAGAAAAATCTGCAGGCGTTGCGTTTTACAATAGTGCAGCGCCAGACGGCAGCAGACCAGGATTCTATTATGTAAACCTATACGATATGAAGTCTATGCCGAAGTACGAAATGGAAGCTTTGAGTTTTCACGAAGCTATTCCTGGTCATCATATGCAAATTTCGATAGCACAAGAACTGAAAGGATTGCCAAAATATAGAACAATGGAAGCTGGTTATACCTCGTATTCAGAAGGTTGGGGTTTATATTCAGAGTTTATTCCAAAGGAAATTGGTTTTTACACCGATCCATATTCAGATTTTGGAAGACTTTCTATGGAACTTTGGAGAGCGTGTAGATTGGTAGTAGATGTTGGAATTCATAGTAAAAGGTGGACGAGAGAAGAAGGAATTGCTTTTTACAAAAAAAATACTTCGGCAGGATTGCCAGAATGTACAAAAATGGTAGAGCGTCATATTGTAATGCCATCTCAAGCTACGGCGTATAAAATTGGGCAGTTAAAAATACTTTCTCTGAGAGAAAAAGCTAAAGAAAGTCTTGGTGCAGCCTTTGATATCAGAGAGTTTCATGATGTTGTGCTTACAAATGGACCAGTGCCTTTAAACATACTCGAAGAGCTTGTAAATGAATGGGTTGAAACCAAAAAAGCAAAGCCGACAGTATAGAATAAATAGAAAAGTAAGAGCTTTTTAAAATTAAAATAAATTTTTGAATACTTAAAGTTGGGAATTTAGAATTTTAAAACGTACATTTGCCCTCCGTTTAAAATAGGAAAATTATAAGAAATGAAAAGAACATTCCAACCATCTAGAAGAAAGAGAAAGAACAAACATGGTTTTCGTGAAAGAATGAGCACCGCTAATGGTCGTAAAGTTCTAGCAAGAAGAAGAGCTAAAGGTAGAAAAAAATTAACTGTTTCTGACGAAAAAAGACTTAAGCAATAAGAGTAATACCTTAAAGCGTGTAGAACGTTTAAAGAGTAAAAAAATAATAACTTCCCTTTTTGATAAAAAAGAGGGAAGTTTTTTTGTTTGTAAGCCACTCATTGTAGCTTATAAAATATCAAATCTCCAAGAATTTAAGCTGCCTCAGGTGGCTTTTACGGTTTCTAAGTCTAAGTTTAAACACGCTGTAGATAGAAATCGTATTAAAAGACTTATGCGCCAAGCATATAGAACCAACAAACATTCATTTTTAGAAAAACTTGAAGCCGAGAATAAAACAGTAGCTTTAATGTTTATTTATAATTCATTTGCAGAAACTAGTTTTGAGCAGATTGAAGATGCTTTAAAGAAAGGTTTAGTAGGTATTCGGGTTTAAGTAAATTTGTAACAAAATTTTTGAAGATATTTTTTTCAAAAAGAATTTAGTAATATTATATCTTTAACTTAAATGCATTGTTTGCAAAATTGTTATTTAGATGTAACAAATCTAACAAAATAAGAGTAAACAATATTAACTTAATTTCTTTAAACCAAATAAGTATTCAATATGAAAGAAAGAGAATCGCTTTATGATGATGGAAATCACAAAAATATACTATTAGAAGATTTTGGACACGGTAAAATGGTGCAGTCTAATGTACACATGATAGTAGAAAATGGACAAGGACTTATTTTAGATCCTGGTGGGCAAAAAGTATTTAAACATCTAATGTCTGAAGTTTCTGAGATAGTTGGTTTTAATGGTTTAAAATATATTTTTCTATCTCATCAAGACCCAGATATTGTAGCGTGTATAAATGGTTGGCTTATGACTACCAAGGCAGATGCACTAGCACCAAGTATATGGGATAGATTTATACCACATTTTGGTGTAGATTCTTTGCTAGTAGATAGAATAAAACCTGTGCCAGATGAAGGTACAATTATAAAACTTGGCGATACAGATTTAATTTTATTGCCAGCGCATTTTATGCATTCTTGTGGTAATTTACACATTTATGATACAAAATCAAAAATTCTATATTCTGGCGATTTAGGTGCTTCGTTAGGTCAAGACTATATGGAAGTGACTAATTTTGAAGAACATATAAAATATATGGCAGGTTTTCATAAAAGATATATACCGAGCAAAAGAATTTTGGCTACTTGGGTTAATATGATAAAACAGTTGGATGTTGAAATAATAGCACCGCAACACGGAGCCTATTTTAAAGGAAAAGAAATGATAAACAAGTTTTATGACTGGCTTCCAACTTTAGAGTGTGGTATAGATATTATTGAGAAAGAAGGTTTCAAAATCCCAACAGAATATTTCAAACCACAATAAACCAAGCTGTTTGTTTTTGATTTTGTATTTTTACGGTATTGAAGTTTTTCTTTTTTTAAAATTAAAAAATATTCTTTATTACTCACAAAATAAAACAGAATGAAAGCAGCAGTTCTAGTAAAATTTGGCAAAGCCGAAAACGCAATTGAAATTAAAGAAGTTCCAAACCCAACTTTAAAAGATGGTCAAGTTCTAATTGAAACCGAAGGTTTTGGACTAAACTATGCAGATATTATGGCTATTCAAGGCGATTATCAAGATTGCCCAAAACTTCCTGCTGTTATTGGCTACGATGTAGTAGGTAGAATTAAAGAAACCAAAGGCGATGTAGGCGATTTGGCAGTTGGCGATAGAGTTACTGCTATGACACGTTTTGGTGGGTATGCAGAAATGGTAGCTGCCGAAAGTTCTGGCTGTGCCAAAATAAAAGAATATGTAGAAACAGGAAAAGCAATGGCTTTGACTACACAATATAGTACTGCATATTACTGTTTTAACGAAGTTGTAAATTTATATGCGGGCGATAAAGTTTTGATACAAGCAGCAGCCGGTGGTGTGGGAACTGCTTTAGTGCAAATGGCTTTAGATAGAGGTTGTGAGGTTTATGGAACTTGTGGCTCTGACGATAAAATGGAATATTTGAAACAATTGGGTGTGCACCATCCTATAAACTACAATAAACAAGATTTTTTTGAAATTATAAAAAAAGAAGTTGGAACAGCTGGTTTAGATGTAGTTTTTGATGCGGTTGGTGGCTCATCTGCAAAAAAAGGCTTTAAATTATTGGGTTCTGGTGGTCGTTTGGTTCTTTATGGTGCTGCGAGTATGACAGATACTTCTATAATAGGTAAACTTGGTATGGTTGCTGGCTTTGGTTTATATCATCCTGTACAGTTTATGATGAGTTCAAAAGCTATAATTGGTGTAAATATGCTTAGAATTGGCGACGATAGGCCAAATACTTTAAAACGATGTTTAAATGAAGTAGTAAGCCTTTTAGAAGAAAGAAAAATAGACCCAACAGTTTCTAAAGTTTTTAAAATAGACCAATTGGTAGAAGCGCTCAATTATATGAAAGATCGAAAATCTATGGGAAAAGTTTCTATTCTTTGGAAATAGATTTTTAAAAATTTCTTAGTAAAAAGGAATTTCAAATACTTAGTTTTACTATTCAGAAATAACAACACCTCTTGTAGTAAAAGAAATTCCTTGTTGACCATAAGTTGAAATCATAACCGCTTCAAACAAAGGTGGGTTTTTACCTTCTTTTGTAGCCCAATCAAAAACAAAATTGGCACCCGAACCGCCGGCATTATCTTTTTCTGTAGTAATGATTTCGATAGTTTCCATAGGTTTTAAGTAAATTGGATATTTCAAATAATGTCTAATGTTTTCGCCAGATGTGTTGTAATAATCTGCATTCAAAATATAAATAGAGTCTGTTAATGATACATTTCTAATACTTATAGTGTTGCTAAGATTAAACATTTCGCTTTCTTCGGTATGGTAAATGTGCGAATAAACGGGCAAGTATGTTTTTCCTTGATGGTATTCGGTATAATTTTCTATACTTGCTTTTCTATCTTTCCAGTCAGGGTTTTGTGCTGCGTCAACCTTCTCTTCCTCAGTACAAGAAGTAAATAATAGGAGTAAAAATGCAATGGTGAAAATATTTTTCATCTTTATCTTTTATAAATAGATTACTAAGATACTTTTTTTTCGCTAATCTTCATCAAAAAACTCAATTTCGCACTCGTATTC
>Ga0075163_10001464_pt1 | contig 31812 bp, 24 predicted proteins | sample JI1023141ADNA_FD_71478 | JGI IMG/M metagenome (GOLD analysis project Ga0075163, IMG submission 71478) | Wastewater effluent complex algal communities from Wisconsin, to seasonally profile nutrient transformation and Carbon sequestration -... | ecosystem: Engineered > WWTP > Effluent > Algae...
TAAAATAACCTGCTGAATTAAAAATACCATGATCATCTGCCATTGCAGTTCGAAACTGCAAGAAATAAAGACGGACTATTGGTACAGCCCTGGTTATTTCGAGCTTCCTAGCTTGAAAATTACGTAGACTTTTTTTGGTACTGCTTTTAATCACCGTAATGTTTGACGCTGGGAAGCTTCAAACAACCTGTGTAATTTCTAGCTGAACAACTAGAAATTTAGGAGGTAGTTAAGAAGCACCAGATCTAATTAACGATCGTGTTATTCATTTGACTTAATATAAATTTCCAAATCATTTTGAATTTCAGAAATAATTTTTAAACTTACTTCTTGGTTATTTAATTTAAAAAGATGAATTTTTGATTTCAGGATTTCACTAAAATCATTAATAATTATTCTGGATGAATATTCTCTTAAATATATTAAGTAATCAGGACTATTTAATTTTTTACTTATGTATAAAGTATAATGTTGCAGGTAATTTCTTTTATTCATATCTATTTCACCATCTACCAATGACCCTATGACAAGCTTTTCTTCATTTGATCTAATTAAAGAGTCTATTAGGATAATTTTGGATTCTAATTCCAATTCTTCTGAAATTCTTAAAATTAATAACTTTGAAATCCCCTTATCATATTTGTTTAATTTGCAATCCTTATAAACTAAATGAAATTTTTGAATATCACTAAGATTGTGATACTTAAATGAAGCCAAAACAGATCTTGCAATAAGTTTTAAATGATTGCATGAATTTGCTCCATCATATATTATAGTACTGTCTTCAATGATTAAATCAATAGACTTTGCAAATAAATTAGATTCAGACTGAGATATATTTTTAAAATACAATTGATGCATTATTCTTCTGATGCTATCGCATCCACTAATTGCAAATTTGGAATTTTTTGCTAAATATATAAATGAATCAATATTGTTATCCTTATTCTGACTAAAGCAAGAATTTATTAATAATAAAATCGGGATAATTAATTTACTTTTCATTTAAAACAATTATTAATTTTTCAAATTATTATCTGATATTTATTGTTTATTCAAATGACTAGTCCGCAAGGCCTGATATTGTATTTAAATGAACTCTTCTAGATTTATACTTTATTGCTATCATAATTTTAAAGCAAGTCCTATCTTTTTACAGAATTTGTTTACTTAAGGTTTTTCTAAAATATCGAGGATATTTTGGTAAAATATTCTGTCCTTTTGTTTTTTTGCATTTTCAATTTTCTGTTTTAAAAAGAACTTGGCGCTCTTTGTTTTCGTTAATGCTAAATATAAATATAATCTTTTATCGGCTCTATTAGATTTTTCTAATTCTTGAATGATTAATCTAGATGCTCTTTCTTTGCCTGAATTAGAATAGATATAGCCTTCAAAGTCTACATCCATTTCTTGTGGAGCAACTTCACTTAAAAAGTATGCATTAAATAAACTATCAGCACTTGCAAAACCTGTATTTCCTATGACTTGCCACATATAAGTATAATTTCGTTTGAGTGTTTTAACCAAATTATGTGCTAGATAAAATTGAAATTCAGTGGATGTATAATCTTTGTAGAATTCTAAATATTCTGCTTCAAGATATAGTGGCAATTCATTAAGATCAATATAATTTGTATTAAAATTAACTACTGAGATATTTTTTTGTAAGCATGCCACTAAATACGGATTAAATGCCTCCATATTTTCACTAATTATCTCTTTAAAAATCTCAAAAAAGCCAGTTTGAGTAATGAGTAATTTTATAAACCTTTTATTAAACTTTAACAATGCATGAATTGAGTCAATACGACTATTTAAATCCTCTAAAGATAAATTCTTATTCCACCAGCAATTGGAAGTTAATATGTATCCTTTATAAAATTTAACAAAAATTGTATCACTTAGAATTCTTGAATTTAAATTCGTACATTTGAAAATCAATTTTTCAAATTCTAAAATTATAGATTGATATCTTGCTATTTTCAAATTAAAATATTTATAATTACCAAATTCACTCAGATATAGATCTAGATATAAATTGTAAATTTTATTTATTTTGTCTAGTTCACAACCATCTATTTTTTTAATCAAATCTTTAATTTCAGATGTATTTGGTAGTGTTTTACTTATTTTGAAAGTATCAATATAGATTTTACCATTAATCGACTTATTAGTATCCAAATTTACTTTTTCTCCAATATTCCATTTATTCAATATGTGATTGCTTAATTTTTCAAAAATTTCAACTTGTGAATTTATTGATTGTGAATCCAGTATAAGAAGAATTAAAATAATTATTTTATACATTTTTTTACCAATTTTTTCCATTCATTTTACCCGATGGATCAAATGCAAAATGCCTTAGTTCTTTTTCATTTCCAAATGCAGTTATTTGAGTATCTATACATCTACTCTCCTCATATTTAAAACCTGCTGAATTATTATAGTTATTATGATATTCATAATCTTGCACATTGGCACAACCACTCTCTTTATCATATTTATCATGATGTGAATTGGATGGATATCCAAATTGTGCACCAACAGCATATATATTTTTCATAGTACTGAGCATAACTAAGGCAATATACGTTTTCTTAACTACTTTAAAGAACGGATGCAACATAATAATGATTTAATTGTGTGTGAATGCTTTTTATTTTTTTACAAATTTTTTTATAACGACTTCACCACTACGAGTTGCTTTTGGAGTACCAGTTTAATTTTCATTTTTTTTTTTTCGAATAAGCTATCGAGAATACTAAAGAATCTCTTATCTCCATTTAGACCAAGATATCTTGCGACACCAAGTTATTATCAGAAATACCGTAATAATTTGAATATAATTGCTAAATTAAATCAAAATAAAGTTACTTTTTTATATATAGATGATATCGAGATCTATTTAACTCAATTAGCTTCAAATCAATTTTATTTGCAAATTTTTTAGACTTAACTTTTTTCTTATAATTTTTTAGATAATTTACAGCTTCAATTGGGTCTACAAAATTAAAATAGTCAATATATTTGATTTTTGATTTGTTATCTATTGATTGATTTTCTAATTGCAATTGCAAAAAATCAAATCCAAGATTGCGTCCGTGAATACTTGAAGTAAATGCTTGAAATGTTTCCTTGAGACAATTTTTCCATAAACAATTATACTTTCCTTCAAAAACACTATCAAGAATTGGATAACATCTTTTATCTCCATGCATTCCAAGATATCTTGCGACTCCCAGATTGTTATCACTTAAATTGAAATATTTTGAGATAAAAATATCTGTAATCTTATCGTTAGGATTTGATTCATAATAATCAACCAATGTATAAAATAATGGTCTGAATACTCCAGAATCACTTTTCGAGAGATTGCATCTGTCTTCAAATCTTATTACTTTAATTGTTTCCAAATCCTTTATGAAAAAAGGAACTAGTATTTTTTCATTGTCAAAATAAATACTTTCAAAATTAAAATATGAAGCAATGAACTTTTTGGCAAAAATTGATTGGAACATTTTTAGCGAGTTTATTTTTTCAAATACAAAAGAATATCTGCCAATAGAATCAAAATGGTAATTATTTGCATTACATGTAAACTTCAAATTACAATACTTTATAAAATTATATAAGTACTCAGATTCTAACTTTAATTCATTTAAAATCCTTTCAAATCCGAAGTCCAATAAAGATTTATATACAAAAATAATTCTAGTTGTAAATAGAATATCGCTATTATACTTCAATTCATGTCCAAATTCTTTCTCGATTAATTGTTCACATTTTAGTACAAGACTATCATATTCTTTAATATACTCATTTATTGGATATTTCTTAAGTTCAGCCAAAAACAAGATAAGTATTGAATCATTTGGCAAATTTTTCCTTGCAATTATTGGCACCTTTATACCCTTTGAATTTAATAGCTCGGAGTAACCATAAAAATAATTCATTTCTTCATAACTATTCCAAGGAAATAGTGCATTTTCAATCTGTTCTAATACAATATTTGACTGACAAATGCAGCTAATATTGAAACCAAAAAATAATATTAGATACTTAACCATTTTCACTATTTATTCCAATTTTTCCCAATTACTTTATTATTAGGGTCATATGACCAATCGAAACTATTTAGAGAATTACTACCATTTTTTTGCTCAATACGGCATAAGTCCTCCTCATACATTGTCGCTGCATTTAATACGGTTCCAAGTAAATAATCGCTATAATTATAAGATTTATATTTGTCTTTATGATTATTATCACCAAGTTTAAACTGCTTTCTTGATGGGTTAGTATTATTATAAATCAATTCTTCACTATCGGCATACCCATCTAAATCAGCATCAAGTGCTGATGTATATCCATCAGGATACATTTTAAGAAATAAATTAGTATGGTGAATTTCATGCAATACTGTTTCATAAAAGCATTGTATTCCTTCAATAGATGGGTTTGCCAAATCCCAATATCCATTTGCCTGACCAATTTTTATAATAGGGATAAATAGATTAAAATCTTTTCCAACATATATTCCAGATCCTAGCGGGTATTCTATTTTACTTGGCCTAAAACCGAAGGTGTTTTCCCCATATGTGATGTCAACACCAGGAGCTCCATCTTGCCATTGAAATTTTCCTGAATTGCAATATATTAATTCAAAAGTAATATTTGATGGATTGGAGTTCCATGTTTGTGTATTTTCATCAAAAAGAGGTATAGATTCTACACTCAGGTTATTTGCTACAAGTTGACTCCAATAATAAAACCAATTTGGAACATTTTTATCAAAATAATTGGGGTCATCTTTTCTAAAATATACTTGAATTGCTTTGCCTGGATTTGGAATCGGGTCAGTGCTTAAGACCGACTGAGAGCCAGAAGTGAGTTTTACAATTCCGTTGGCTTCTCCAAAGTCAGAGTTGTTTACAGGATGTTTTTCGTATGGAATGTATGCCTCTCCAGTGGAATTCCATGTGGTAGAATTTAATGGCTTAAGATCCCAATAGTCTTCACTACCAACGCCGCTGAAAAGCTTCCAGGTTAGATTGCTATTTGGGTCATGGCCAATAGCTTTGTATTTTATTTTTTCTTTTACCATTTTTCCTTCAATATCCATACCACTTACAACAACTTTCCATGTATTATTGTGGCTGGAGAAATTTTTTATTGTGAGACCCGACAAACACTCCACCTGATTACCTCCAGGGAGAGGAGCGGTCTCCGGTACTTGTGCAGGAATATAATGGACAATGCTGAGCATAATTAAGGCAATATACGTTTTCTTAACTACTTTAAAGAACGGATGAAACATAATAATGATTTAAATGTGTGTGAATGTTTATTATTTTTTGACAAATTTTTTCATAACGACTTCGCCACTGGTGGTTTTGAACTTTAGGAAATAAATGCCTGGAATTAAGAATCCAATTTCCATTTTGAAAATGTGGTTTGATTGAGAAGCTGCCATAGGGGTAAAATATGTTTTTCCATCCAAGGCAATAATTTCAATATTGTCGGAGAGTATTTTAGCATGGTGAGGTGTTTTGATATATAGGATTTCTTCTGTAGGATTTGGGAAAAGATGGAACTTTAAGGACTCTGACTGAAAATTTTTAAGTGCATTTTTTATTGGGATGGTTGTATTTAAATTGTGTTCATACACAAATATTCTTTCCAGTTCATTTTCATGAAAGAACATTTTGTCACCGATGGAAAGTCCGGCAGAAGAATAGCATCCCATTATGATGGCTTTTCCTGAAGGGGTAATCAAGAAATCATTGATCATTTCACTTCCACTACCCTCTCCAGTTAAGTATTGTATGGTTTCACCCTGCTGGTTTAAGACTAAAAGTAGTATGTCCTGGTATTCAGAATTGAGTAAATCAGGGATAGAAGGATCAAGATTTATTTGGCCATCAAAATGGCCGGCCAATATTACTTGATTATTGTAAAAGGACATTTTATTTAATTGAATGTTTTGGCTGCTGTGGAACTCTTTTTGCTGCACAATACTTAAATCCGGAGCAAACTTTAGTAGAGCCGTGTATTTATTGTTTTGTCCATCTACACCATTCAGTAAAATGTATGAATTTGAATTGTATTCTTCTATATCTATAATTTTTAGATTGGAAGGATTTGGAATTGTTTGATCAAGTATGGTATTGTAGTTGTTTTGAATGGAAATTTTTATTCCACTTTCGCTTGTGCTCGCTACCATTAGATTACCAGAGGCAAGTGGACAGAAATTAATATTGGTTGAATTTTCATGAAAGTCCAATTTTTTTAATCCCTGAATACTTGCTTGATTCGAATATTGTCCTATAAAATAGGCGCTGGAAATTCCCGGTGTGGGTTGACTTGCCTGAGCCAAATCTGGTGCGCCTTTCAGTACAAAGTAATTTGTACCAGTCAGGGATGTCTTTTGAGCAATTATTTTACTCCAGTTCTGAAATGGAACAATTATACTGTTGACCATACTTAATTCAGAATTAAAATTTATTATTCTTGGAGTTCCATCTAAGTAGGTTGAGATATCTCCATTTATGGTTGTTGGACCTAAGGTGGTTCCAACACTCTGTATGTTTCCATCTATAAAATAAGTGTTGATGTGATCAAACTTATTGATTCCATCGGTATTTTCATTAAAGTAATATTTTCTATCACTTGTCAAATTCAGGTTATGGTCATATTTATACAGGAATATGCTGGCAATTTCATCATATGTCCCTAATACGTAATATTTATTTTCATTTTGGTTGTAAATAATTTTTGACGGATTCTTCGTGAGGAGCACATTACACTTTGGTTTGTTGGCACAATAGGAAAGGTCGACAGGAAAATCCTTATAATAAGTTTTGAGCGGGTTCCATTGATCCAGAGCAGTGCCTGACCAGAAGCCACATTCAAAGGTTTCCCTGCACACACCATTTTGATCAAGACAATAGGTTTTTATTTTACTGGCCCCTAATCTTTCAAGATGCTTACCTCCCGGACATCCCGTACATTCATATTCTTTGTAATAAATACAACCATCCTCATCTGACTTCCATTTATTAAGGATTAAGTCCCAATATTCTTTTACATCCTCCCAAGAGAAGGTAGTAGGTGGGACTTTGGAATTTTCATAGCATGGTTCAATTTTGGTTGGATTTCCTCTGATTCTTTTAACATTCCTATTATTTTGGTTAAATTCACAAAATTGGAATTCCCAGCATTCATTTGTTTCTCCATCTCTTATAATGGTTGAGCCTGGAGTTCCGGTAATTTGCTTAATTTCATTCTCACATTTATAGATTAAAATACAGTTATCGGGATCATAGGAATTTAATTCAAATTTATCTTCAGATCCTACCTTTTGATTTCTACAATAATAATCGATCTGGCATATCGGTGGCTCGGCACCTAAGTTTTTGGTAAAGTGTTCGCTTAACTGAAGTTTAGGATATAGTACTGCAGAAACTTTGCATTGAGAATTGTCTTCCACAATGATCTTTTTTCCACCTGATAAATTTCCTGCGACGCCCTGAAAAGTATATGCCGAATTGTTTGTTTTAAAGGTGCCAACAGGAGTATATATTGTATAGGGCGGATGTCCATCGGTTATTATGCAAGTAATAGCAATGTTTTCATAAATACTGCAATAAGCGTCCGAAACTGTCTCAACTGTAAAAGGTGATTGACAAGCTTTGAGATAAAATTTAAATTCTGTTTGTTGACAATGGTCAGAGTTTATGGTAACTGTGTATTCTCCTTCAGATAGATTATAAACAGATGGTGATTTACTCTTGAAATTATTAGGTCCTAACCATGAGTAAAGATATGGCTTGAGTTGATTGTTTTTAAGCTCTATTTTACCATCTTTTGAGGTGGAGGAAGATGGATTCGTTGTAAAATAAAGATCTGAAGATAATGGAATATTTTGGCAACATTTTAAGTCAAATTCTCTGGTTAATTTACATTCATTATTGTCGGTGGTTATTTCAACACGGTATTTTCCGGGCATATTTGGATGGATTGCATTAGAGTAACTAAATGGCCACCATTCTTGATCTTTGAACCATTTGTAGTGGATGGGATCGCTGAATTTTTTATTTTTTGAGATACTTACCCTGAGATAGCCTCCTCCACAATCTTGATTGTTGTTAATGTCTACTGTAAGGGGATCATAATCTTCCACAATTATTGTAGGATTTTGAGGTATGTCAATACAGCTGACTTTGGTTTCAGTATTGTTGGGGCATGTTATGGTAACGCAATATTTTCCGGGATTTGAAATGAAAATACCTTGCTTTGAAGTACTGCCAGTGGACCATTTGTATTCACAAGCTGAGTTTGAATTTTTGATTTTTATATAACCGTTCTGGTCAAAACAATCATCAATAAGGATTAAGTCATTAGTTATGAATGGAATTTTTACACCCTTGGTATAGCAGCATTCTCCACAATATAAATACAGAGTATAAATTTTATCACCAAATAGATTTTCTAAATAAATATTGTTTCCGGTAATTGGTTTACCATTTATTTCAATATACTCACAGTTTGGGATTTTAGTATTTACCGGAACTATTAGAAATTTTCCATTTTTACAATTGGAAGGTAAATTTGAGATCGTAATTTTACCTTCAGGATTAAAAGTATACATATTATCACCTTCAATCGTAATTTTTTGAAGGATGGGAAGAAATTCATGGTAAATATTAAAATATGATTTTCTGTTGCAAAGATTATCTATAATGCAGTAATTTCCTGGATCCAAATAAATATAAGTGTCTGCATTCGGAATAACATCATGCTCAGATAAGCCTTGTGAATTAAAGTTAGTTTCAGGCAAAATATTTTCCATCTGGAATAATTTTACTTTAAACTTTGCAGGAAAGTCAGATTTAATTGTTGCAATGCCCTTTGAAACACAATTGGAAGCATTTGTAGAAATTGATATATATGGATCATTGCCTTCATCTTTGATTGTAAAACCAATAATTTTACTGGGCTTACAAATATCTGGCGTACTGTATTTTACAGAGTAAGCTCCTGGCTCAAGAAATACATTATGCAATTCACCTGAATTAAGATTGAATGAGGAAACTTCATGTCCATGTTTGTTTATGATGGATGTTCTTACAATTCCATTATCACTTCGTGTAGCACTTAGTTTAGCCCATCCGTATGAAAAAGTTGGGCAATTGCTTCCCTTAAAAACTTCTACTGTTCCGTTGACAAAGCTATGATCGCGTTGATTGATGACCTCAAACTCTGTCTCATCATAGCAATCCGGATGATCTTTTCTAGCTACTCTTAAAGTATGCTTTCCAGTTGTAGTTACATGCATTACATTTGAATTTGAATATACCCATGGGTTCTCACCTGGTAATTTGTAATAGACCAAGTAATCACCCCCCAAGTATTGCCAAATGTTCACATAAATTTCCACAAAGTCACCACACATGGTAACTGTAGGAATAGGATCCAAAATATAATTTGGATTTGGCTGGCAAATTTCAGCTATGTAATAGCACTTTGAAAATAATATTTTATTTTGACATTTCACTTCCACACAATAATTTCCGAATTCCAGATTGGAAATATTCATGCTACTTGACTGAAAGTTATTGGGTCCCTTCCAAGAGTAGGAATACTCTGAATTAAAGGGGTGCAAGTTTGTTAAACTTCCCTTTCCTAAAGGGTCATGGCCTATTAAATATTCAATGACGGGATTCAGGCACTTGAAATCCTCTACTTCAAAACACTCTGAAAAAATGAGTTGCTCACAACATATTACTCTCAGGCAATAAGTGCCGGGCTCCAGGTTTTCGATATTTTCGCCTTCGGAGAGAAAATTGTTGGGTCCCTCCCAGATAAAAATATATTGTGCGCCGATAGATTGATTTCCTAGATTGGAAATTGAACCTTTGTTATTTGGGAGTGGATAGGTAACTGAATAGTCGAAAATTGCATTCACACATTCAGAATTCGATATGAATTCACATTGCTCGACCAAACAACCGTTATCATCAGTGACCGAAAAGCAATATTCTCCTTCAATAAGGTTTTGTTGGTCTTTTTGTGTACTGTTATTTGACCATTTATACGAATATGGTATTTGCCCACCCATTGGGTCGAGGTGTATTGATCCAAGAGCATTACAAGTTTTATTAACTTTAACAAGGTCTAAGGTTACGGGGTTTGGGATTTCAAGAACGTCTACTTCACCTTCTGAATAACACCGATTGTCAAAATAAATGGTAACTTTATAATGGCCGGCTTTTATAAAATAGATGGTATGATGGACATTGTTCATAATGGATTCACCGTAATCTCCTGTGGTTGTTTCCTCATAGGCTACCTCATAGGGCAGAGGAAACGGCAGTAGACCAGGTAATGGACTTGTCTGATCAATGGTTAGATTAATATGGATTTGTCCATTCCGGCTGTTGGCACATTCAGGTGAGGAAGTGAAATCAATTTCAAAATTTCCAAATCCTTTTTGAGAGAATGAATTTAATAGACAGAATAAAATGAATAGCCTATTCATATATTTTCAGATTTAGCAATAAATTCCCTGCTCTGAAGTTTCCTTCAAAAATATTTATTAGTAAATGCAAGTTATCCTTAGTTTAAATTAAGGTTAAGAAGTACACAAGCAAGCCTAAGTAAATCCAGTAGAATTTAATTAATTAAAAAAGTATATGCGAAATGTTAGGTGTTCAGCCAAAACAATGCGCTCTCGGATGTAATAATAAAATAGAATTTTTTACTGTGCAAGTTTTTTTGCATTTATTTTCTAAAATATTTTTAAGTATCGGAATATTTAACACAGTATCGAAATATCCAAACCTTGTATCGAAATATATTAATTAAGCAACAAAATGCGATACCTATTCTGATTATATTTTGTTATAGTTAAATTTTACTGATCAATTTTTTCAAAGGCATTTTAGTTGGATTTAATTTTCATTTTTTTTTGAAAAATTAATTACAGCACCTACAATAAATAAATATGTTTTTTAATTACGAACTTTCGAGCCAAAAAGCATCAAACAACCTGCGTATTTTTCTTAAATTAGCTAATTTTCAAATTCTCTCATTCTCTAATTTCCCAAAGCATTGTCTACAATTGCGACGAACATTTAAGACAACCCTGGTTATTTCGAGCTTCCTAGCTTGAAATTTACGTAGACTTTTTTTGGTACTGCTTTTAATCACCGTAATGTTTGACGCTGGGAAGCTTCAAACAACCATGCAACAATTTACTAATTTTCTAATTTCCCCAAGCCTTTTTTAAAACTGCGACGAACAATTAGTTAAAACGTGACGTTTTTGTCAAAGGATTGAAGTAGCAGGGTCACAACAGCATTAGGCAGTTGGTTTTACGAATACTCTAAAACTTTGAAACACCCAGCGCAAAACTCAACACCTCATGCATGTCGCGCACATAATGGAATTCCAGGCCTTTTAAGTGTTCCGGCTGAATTTCATCGATGTGACTTTTGTTTTCAATACACAACATGATGGTTTTTAATCCTGCACGCTTGGCTGCCAAAACTTTTTCTTTTATCCCTCCTACCGGAAGTACCCTGCCACGCAAGGTGATTTCGCCGGTCATTGCCAGAAAAGGTTTAATTGGTTTTCCAATGATGGAAGAAGCAACTGCACTCAACATGGTAATTCCTGCTGATGGTCCGTCCTTTGGAATGGCTCCTTCAGGCACATGGATATGTATGTCGTTGTTTTCAAAATAATCCGGATCGATATTTAGCTCACTGCTGTGCGATTTAATAAAACTAATTGCAGTGGTTGCTGACTCCTTCATCACATCGCCAAGGTTTCCGGTAAGTATCATTTTACCTTTTCCTTTTGAGATGGTAGTTTCTATATAAAGAATATCTCCACCCACCCTTGTCCATGCTAATCCGATTGCCACACCTGGTGGAAGATTTTCCTGATATTGATCGTTGTTGTATTTTGCAACACCCAAAATATCTTTGATGTCTTCCACACCAAAATTTACAAGTTTGGCTTTTTCCATGGCTACTTTCAAGGCAGCCTTTCGCATTACCGAGGATAACTGTCTGCCCAAAGATCGGACACCCGACTCCCGCGTATAATCTTCAATTACTTTTTCAATCAGTTTGTTGCTGATCTTTACTTGTTTTGCTTTTAGCCCATGCTCTTCAAGCAGTTTTGGAATTAGATGTTTGATTGCGATATCCAGTTTCTCTTCCATAGAGTATCCCTGAATTTCAATCATCTCCATTCTGTCGAGCAAGGCAGGTTGAATTCCACTCAAAGAATTTGCAGTGGCGATAAACAACACCTTGGATAAGTCATATTCCATTTCCAAATAGTTGTCATGGAAAGTAGAATTTTGTTCAGGGTCAAGCACCTCCAACAATGCAGAGGAAGGGTCGCCTCTGAAATCTTTTCCCATTTTATCAATTTCATCCAGGATGAAAACAGGATTGGAAGATTTGGATTTACGAATGGCCTGAATGATTCTTCCCGGCATTGCACCAATATATGTTTTACGGTGTCCGCGAATCTCTGATTCGTCGTGAAGTCCACCAAGAGACATGCGTACAAACTTTCTATTCAAAGCTTTTGCAATGGATTTACCAAGGGAAGTTTTACCGACACCCGGAGGTCCTACAAGACAAAGGATGGGTGCCTTCATGTCGCCCTTTAATTTTAGCACCGCCAGATGCTCTATGATTCTTTCTTTTACCTTTTCCAGACCATGGTGATCCTTATCCAGAACTTTCCTGATTTTACTTAATTCGTATTGATCTTTTGTGTACTCATTCCATGGCAAATCCACCATCATTTCCAGATAATTCATCTGTACAGAATATTCTGCAACCTGCGGATTCATGCGTTGCAGTTTATTGAGTTCTTTTTCAAAATGATCTTTAACCGGCTTTGTCCATTTCTTTTTGCTGGCTTTTTCCTGAAGCTCCTCGATATCCTGCTCCTGTGGATCTTGTCCAAGTTCTTCCTGGATGGTTTTTAGTTGTTGGTTGAGAAAATAATCCCTTTGTTGTTTTTCCAAATCCACCCTCACCTTGGACTCAATCTGATCCTTTACTTCCAGAAGTTTTAGTTCCTGATTCAAATAAACAAGCAGGGTCTCTGCTTTAGAAAAGAGGTTGTCGTTTTCCAACAGAGATTGCTTATCCTCGATGCCTATATTTAAATTTGAGCTGATAAAATTTAACAGAAATCTATCGTTCTCGATATTGTGCAAAAGGACCTGTGCCTCATTGGGAATCTGTGGCGATAATTCCACAATTTTTCTGGATTGTTCCTGAATGGATTTGATCATGGCATTGTACTCCATTTTCTTTTCAGGAAGTACATAATTCCGCAAACTGATCCTCGCTTCAAGGTATGGTTCTTCCTTCAGTACTTCTTCTGCAATAAATCTTTTTCTGCCCTGTAAAATGACTGTTTGACTGCCATCCGGCATTTTGAGCAATTTGACAATTCTCGCTATAGTACCAGTAGTGTACAAATCCTTAAACTTAGGATCTTCGGTAGCACTGTCCTTTTGGGTAAGTACAGCGATGAACTTATTGTTTTCATGCGATTTGGTGATTGCCCTCATGGATTTGTCCCTTCCTACGGTGATGGGTATAATCACTCCGGGAAACAAAATGGTGTTCTTCAATGGCATCACAGGCAGTACCTGACCAAAATCCTCATCCTTTGAAGGTTCTTCATCTTCAGCTACAGCCACAAATGGTAACATTTCCGGATCATCCGGTAGTCCTGCACTAAATAACCTTGGTTCAAAACTCATTTCTTAAAATTAATAGGTGACTGCAAAATTTCTAATGCAAAATAAAGAATGGTCAATACATAAGGTCAAGCATTGTGCCATCGATGACTTTTGTCAGGTTGCTTTTTCTAAAAAAATAAATATTTAACATATATCCCTGAAATACAGGTTTTTAAATATTTAATGCCCATTTTGGATTTGTTCTTCTATACTGACAAAAAGTCCTTAAATTCAGCTTTGGCCAAAAAAAAGGCCGTACATCATGAGTTTGTACGACCCTCTCATTTACTGATTTTGGAATTGATTCTTTACTTCCTTATGTCTTTGAGCACATTAATGGATTCCATGATGTACAGATCCTTAGAGATACTTTTTAGAAAATCTTCATTCCGACCTACTCTGGAAGAATCCATATTGATGTAACTAAGATCTTCTTTTAAATTATCGGCTTTGAGTCCTTGGATTGGATTCTTACCTATCTGTTCATATTTCTTGGATTCTTCTTTTCTTTGATCCATTTCCTTTTTGAATTTTGAAAAATTAAGTGGGTAAACAGTCTTGTCCCTCATTTCTTTATATTTACGAGCTTGCTCATCAATTAGACTGAGTTCCTGATTACTTTTTACTCTTTCCTTGCTTTTATCTTTTAATTCATCCATATTCGAAATTCTAAAGACTTCCTGTTCAGGCTGTAAACTTTTTATGACATCATAAGGCATTGGATTTTCATATTCCTTTTCCCCATTCTCGATATAGGTATAAGTATCCGGAATCAAAATATCCGGTTCGACGCCTTTCAACTGGACTGAGCCTCCATTTACTCTATAATATTTCTGGATGGTGATTTTCATTTCACCCAATGGTTTAAATTCATCATTGCCTGGCATACGATCAAAATTTATAAATCGTTGTACCGTTCCTTTGCCAAAAGTAGGTTCTCCTCCTATGATCACCGCACGCTTGTAATCCTGAAGACAAGCCGCTAAAATTTCCGAGGCCGACGCTGAATTGCTGTTGACCAGTAAAGCCACCGGTCCATCAAAGTCAACACCCGGATCAGAATCTGCATACGGACTTATTCTTTCCCGATCTCTTACCTGTACTACCGGACCATCTTTAAAAAATAACCCAGCCATCTCTACCACTTCCTGCAAAGAACCTCCGCCATTATTTCTTAAATCAAGAATCAGACTTTGTGCACCTTCAGATTTTAATTTTCTAAGCTCCTTTTGTACATCTTTGGCACAGCTTGCTCCATTTGGATTTTCAAAATCTGCATAAAATTTTGGCAATTTAATATACCCGACATTCTTGAGTACAGAATCTACACTCACTAAGGCAGAACGGGCAAAGCCCTCATCCATAATCACCTCATCCCTTACGATTGTGATGTCCTTCAGACTGCCATCCGGTTTTTTAACTTTGAGCGTAACTTTAGTGCCTTTCTTTCCACGAATCATTTTAACAACATCGTCAATCAACATGCCTTTTATGTCTACCACGTCTTTTCCTTCCTGCTGCACGCCGGTGATGATGTCATTTGCCTCCAACTCTTTCTGCTTCCAAGCAGGGCCGCCTGGAACGATGGACGTTACCTTGGTATATTCATGATCGGCCTGAAGTCTTGCACCGATTCCTTCAAGCTTTCCGGACATCGTGATGTTAAAATCTTCTTTCTCTTTTGGATTTAAAAAATCTGTGTGCGGATCATACACATGTATGAGGCTGTTGACATATAATTCAAATCGGTCAGATCTGGTAATGGCATTCAATCGCTTGTACCAATTCTCCATATTTTCCCTGATCTCTTTTCGGATGTCATAAAAAATAGAATCTTTTGATCTCGTCTTTTTGTCCTTTTCCAAGGCCGCTAAATCGTCGTAATATTTTGAAATGAAATCGTATTTCATGGACTTCCGCCAAAACTCTTTAAGCTCCTTGTCGTTATCCGGCCAGGTTCTTTTATCCGGATCTAACTCAATGGATTCTTCTTGTTCAAGATTGAAATCTTTTTCAATGAATTCCTTGTAATACGCTTCCGTCTTTGCAACGGCTGCATTGATAATTTCATTGGATTTTTCAAAAAAATCAAGCTTCCCTTCTTTGAATTGGTCATCCAGCATCAAGCGGTAAGATTCCATGGCTTTTAGATCTGCCTTGGTCAAAAACCTTTTACCCGAATCCATATTGTCGAGATATTGATCATATGCCTTTTTGGAAAAATCATCATTGATCACAGGTGGATTGTAATGGTAGGTCTGACTCTGCTTGTAAATCATCTGAAGAATTAATTCTTCCTTACTGATCGGTCTGGATGAACTCTTACATTGTGTTGTAAAATAAGCCATCACCATTACTAATGGCAATAAAATGTACCAAGGTCTTCTATACTTCATTTCTTCTTTCATTTTTTTCTTACCGTAGTCTTAACAATCCATTCCAACTTAAGATTATTACAAAAATCTAATTTTTGAAAATTTTAACATAAATGTACGAATCCTTCAAATGGCGCTAAACTTTTACAAAATTAAACATTTTACATGAAGTACGAACGTTTTCGTAGTAAATTTTAGTGCTTATTTATGGATCCAGAGAAATCAACGAACAAAGCCAACAATTGTTTTAGCTGCAACATGTCCATTAAACATCTTAATTTGCCGCAACTAATCACAGGTATGCGCAGATTTGGCCTGATCGGCAGACAATTAGCTCACTCGTTTTCAAAGGACTACTTTGAAAAAAAGTGGGCTTCTTCAGAGATAAATGACTGCAGTTATGAACTCTTTCCCATTCCGGATAAAAGCTTGCTTAAGACTTTTCTGGACGCAAACAAACATCTTAATGGCTTGAACGTGACCATTCCATACAAACAGTCAGTGATTGAATTTATGGACCAAATAAGCCCAGAAGCAAAGGAAATAGGCGCAGTCAACTGCCTTCATCAGGAGGACGGCCAATGGGTGGGATACAATACCGATGGCCCTGCATTTCTGAATACCCTGATGGCATTCCTCAGTGACCAAAAAGTCAAGAGGGCGCTGATCCTTGGCACCGGAGGAGCGTCGAGGGCGGTTCAATGGGCACTCCATCAGCTCAGTATGGATTTTGATCTGGTATCTTCTTCCGGGAATGGAATAAGTTATCAGGAATTAGATGCGAATTGGAAGGATGACTGGAATTTGGTGATCCAGACCAGCCCGGTAGGCATGTACCCAAAATCGGATTCATGTCCTGCGATTCCATATCATCGTTTGAACCACAGTTATTTCCTATATGACCTGATTTATAACCCGGAAGAAACAGAATTCATGAGAAGAGGTAGAGTGGCCGGCGCAAAGGTTAAAAATGGGCTCCAAATGCTTTATGACCAGGCTGACTTAAGTTGGCAAATCTGGAACAAGGATTCCAAGTGACTTTATGTCAATCCTCATTTTACCACTCCTCTTTTAAAAATCTTTCTTTGAGTCAAATGCATTCCCTGCTTCTTAAAGTAGGTTGAGATCAAAAGCGACTGCATCCTTAAAATCCCTAACTCAGTCCCTTACATTAAAATTTGACCAACCATCTTCATTAAATAAATGTTAAGGTGCTTTGCTTTCAAATTATTAATCGTAATTTTACGATCATAATCAATATATGAAGACCAACAAATCAGAAGAATTCAGTTTAAGGGACAACAGGATAGCAGATTTTGCCAAAGCACTGGCACATCCGGCCCGGGTAGCCATTCTACAGATTTTGTTAAAGAGATCCAGCTGCATTTGTGGGGATTTAGTAGATGAGCTTCCAATAGCACAAAGTACGGTTTCCCAGCATTTGAAAGAACTCAAGAATGCTGGAATCATTAAGGGCGAAATTGAAGGCACTAAAGTCTGCTATTGTCTGGATCCTGAAAATTGGAACGAAATGAAAAAGCATTTGGGTGGCTTTATCGAATCCGGATGCGGAATGGGAAAATGTTGCTAAGCATCTTTTAATTCATCGCAATATAACGATATAAAAAATAGCATATGAACCGAATCAGAGTCTTGTTTTTATGTATTCATAATTCTGCCCGAAGTCAAATGGCAGAAGCTTTTTTAAATGAATATGGATCAGATCATATTATGGCGGAAAGTGGAGGAATTGAGTCCGGCAAGCTAAATCCGTTGGCTGTAGATGTGATGGCAGAAATAGGCATCGACATTTCACATTACAAGGCTAAAAGTGTATTTGATCTTCATAAAGAAGGCAGGCATTACGATTATGTTGTGGCCGTATGTGATGAAGGCAATGCTGCCCGTTGCCCTGTTTTTCCAGGTCAGCATCATCGTTTGCACTGGAGCCTTGAAGATCCTTCCTCGTTTGAAGGCAGCCCGGAAGAAAAGCTTGCGTTTACAAGAAGAATCCGGGACCAAATCAAAGCCCTGGTTATTCAGTTTATCGATAAGACAGACGCTTCAAAATAATTTAAAACAGATTAAGTACAATTATAAAATTTAAAATATTTATCATGAAACTATCTAATTTGAAATCATACCTGGAAAGCGCTACGGAGCTTCATTTGATCCAGGTCGATGGCCAAGCAGTGCCTGCACATTTTCACATTACCGAAGCCGGCTTAACCACCAAACATTTTGTGGATTGTGGTGGAACAGAAAGACTGGAAAAGAACATCAGCATGCAAGTCTGGGTGGCCAGCGATGTGGACCATAGATTAACGCCGGCAAAACTTTCCGGAATACTGCAAAAAGCCGAAAGCTTGTTTGGAGAGGAAGACCTGGAGGTGGAAGTGGAATATCAGACAGATACTATTGGAAGATACGGCTTAAAACAAGATGGCAAATTCCTCAAATTGATCTCCAAGAGAACCCAATGTCTGGCATTGGACCTTTGTCTGCCTTCCACGGAAAAATTATACAAAGATTTAAAAAATCTGGTGCCCTCCACCGGCTGCTGCACCCCCTCTTCCGGCTGTTGCTAAGCCTAGTTAAAGCCTTAATTGGAAGGATATCATCCAGTTCTTGAAAGTCTTTACACAATTTGACTTTTCCAGGAGAGCGCCACTCTTATTGAATTTTAAAACAGTTTAACCCCAAAAAAAAAGTCCCGCCTCTTCTGGCAGGACTTTCTGTTTTTCGTTTTGAAATAGATTTATCCGAGAAAAAAAATTGTTTCTTATTAAAGGAAATAGCCAGTTGAAGGCAACAACTGGCTATTATAATCCCATGAACATATCCAAACTAGCTTACTCTTATCTCTCATGTTTTGAACTCAAGTTTTGATGTCCGGGTCTGGTCAATTTGTTAATAGAAGCCACCCATTTTAGGATGGCTTCCTATTAACAAATTTTAATCCCATGAACATATCCGAATTTACGGTCGCTGATACTTTTACCAGCATTTGATTGTATTTCTTCCCTTTGTTAAACAATCACAGTACAATGATCGCACGATTTATATCCGCCCACAAGTACAAAAAATGGGCTCTGTCATATATTAATATTTTATATATTTGAATATAATAATATTTAATTAATTGAATATTAATATATTAATTTTTACAAACTAAAATATTGCCCTTAAAATGTCAATATTAAATTAATTTTGAAGAGAATTTTAGCCTGATTTTTTTTAAAAAAAACTTAAAAAGGGCTGAAAATATCCGGGTTCTTGAGGTAGGAAGTGTCAATTAGTGTCTTCAGAAAGGCAATTACCTTATTCTTCTGGCGGGTAGTCAAAACCAGTTTGGCGACATTAGGATCGAGGTTGGGTGCAGATTGAACATGATTCACATAATGATCCATCACTTCTTCTATGGTTTTAAATCTACCATCGTGCATATATGGAGCCGTAAGATGCCAGTTAAATAAACCTGGTGCTTTAAATCTTCCCATGTCCAATGGAATACCCGTTACTGCTCCTCTGCCCTTATCTTTAAAATCATCCAGGGTAACCGCCTTATCCAGCCCATTATTAAAATAATCACTGGAGGCGAAAGTGGGCGCTGCGTGACAGTGTCCACATTGTGCATCCGGCAAGGAAAGATCTGTATTAAAGTACATATCCATTCCTTCCTGTTGGTCTCCATCAAAAAATATTTCTTTATTCAACTGTCTTACGTAAAGACTATTGCCTCCGGTCAGTAAAATGCGCTCAAACTGGGCAATTGCTTTTGCAGCCAACTCTTTGGTGATTTCAGATTTGGAACTAATTCCGAATGCTTTTCTGAACATGGTCGGATAGCTTGGGTGTTTCCTGAATTTCTCCACCACATTTGGCCACATTTCATGAAGCTCAATGGGATTTTCTACGGGTTCTAATGCCTGTGTCTCCAGGGTAGCCGATCTTCCATCCCAAAAATATCCTTTGGTGAGGTAGGCTATATTTAGAAGGGACATGGAACTCCGGTTCCCAAATTGACCCGTTACTCCTCTACTGAAAGCCAGGCCATCTGTAAATGCAAATTCGGGCTTATGACAACTTGCACAAGACTGACTGGAATCCGATGAAAGAATGGGATCATAAAACAAATGTCTGCCCAATTGTACGCCATCATAAGTCATGGGATTATCCGGCACATCCGGCAAAGGAGGCAGATTGCGGGGAACGACCAGAGGATAAGCACGTGGCTCATAAGAAATCTGACTTAAATCATCTCCTCCCGGCGGATTTTCACCATTACAACCCACAATTAACCAAAACAAGATAAATGTCAAATTCTTCCAGCTCCACATAGGCTTATTGGATTCTTAATGCGGATCTAAAATAAGCCATAAAAACAGACATAAAATCTTTCCCTTCATGGATTACCGGATCCTTATAAATATCAATATAGTTGGAAAGGTCGCCAAAAAGTGCCTTATGATCGAATTCCATGACCAGCTTTGTGGTCTTGCCCTCCTCAATGACAATATTTTGATCAAAATATTGCTCTTCATATGCGTCGTTGAACCCACTGTGGTAGGCAAACAACTCATGTTGCGACCCGTTCGAAATACTTCCTTCGGTCTTTGAGAATATATAGGAATTCCAGCCGGACCAATAATGTGTTCCATCACTTAAAGGATTTGTAGTCGGAAAGTCCTTAGGGGTTTTGGTATTCAATTCTGGTGGAACACCAATTCCAAAACTGAATCTGTCGTAATTCCCTGCTTCAATTTTGTCAAAAATAAGGGTTAAACCTTTTTCTGCATTCTCGACATTGAAGTGATGATCCTGAAGATTTACGAAGCGTACGTTAGAAGATAAAGAAACAATCTTCCCTGAGGGGGTGCGCAACTTGATTCTGCTGAGAAAAAATTCTGACTTGGTGAAATAGATTTTGGAACCATCAAAAAAATCATATTCCTGTCCCATAACCAGCGGACTTTGGCCAAAACGACCTTTGATGGTCAATTCCAAATTGCCCACAGGTTTATCTTCTTTCTCACTACAGGAACCGATAAAAATCGCCAAAACCAACAACCATGAAAACGTCTTACCCATAAATTGAATCATATCCAATTAAACGCTAAAATACGAAGATTGGTTGCATGGTATTTAAGTCCCTTTTTTTAGGTTATTTTCGTATTCTTTCAGCAGTTTGGCCGACATTTTTTTAACCTGCACAGAAAATTCCTTTTCCTGAATCCAATGATAATAATTTCTGTCTTCGTATAAAATTTTAGCCACCGGTTGTCCCACATACTTGCCAAAATTAAAAACGACCTCTCCCTGCTCATTGTATTTTAATCTCTGTGTTGCGTCCAATGTTTTTAGATCATTGGTAAATTCATGGAGTACCTGCATGTCGTTTACCACCGGCCTGGAAATGGTCTGCCCGTCCTCTTCAATAAAATCAGTATCCTTATACCGATCCAACTGACCTTTCAAAACTTCTATGGTTGCTTTGATGTCTTCCATGGCATCATGGGCATTCGCCATTTCTTTCCCACAATAAAACTGGTAAGCAGCCTTCAATGTCCTGGGTTCCATTCTGTAGAAAATTCTCTGAACGTCAATTAATCTTCGCTCTTCTATTTTGAGATCCAGCCCGCACCTGGCTAACTCTTCCATAAGAATCGGAACATCGAACCGGTTAGAGTTATATCCCGCCAAATCACCATCGCCAATAAAATCATATATTTTCTTGGCCACTTGCGCAAAAACAGGTTTATTGACCAGATCGGCCGGCGTAATACCATGAATTCGCATGGCTTCTTCCGAAATGGGAATACCGGGATTGATCATTAACATCATTTCTTCAGGAGTGCCCGAATTTTTTGGGTACTTGACCATACCCAGCTGGATGATTCTGTCTCGGATGACGTTCAGTCCGGTCGTTTCCACATCAAAAAATATTAAATCTCTGTCCAAATTAAAATTCATAATCCTAAATATTGACGTAATGATAAATCTATTTCACTAAAGTCCAATCCTTATCTTCTTTTTTAAATTTTCTTGTGGTCTAATTGTTCTATAGAATAGGACTTTTTAAAATTTAACCACCATAATAAAGAAAGGTAAAAAGAGATGAAAGTGTTTTAAATCTGTGTCTCCGCATCAAAGACTTTTCCCACCATCTGAAAAGTATACACCAGCCAAAACACGCACAGTCCCGGGAACAATACCACCCACCATGCTCCGGGATAATTTCTGGCACTGTGCATCATGTTTCCTAAACTTATTTCTTCAACCGGAAGACCTAAGCCCAAAAAAGAAAGAGAAGATTCTGCAAGTATGCAGCTGCCCATGCCCAATGCCAACAACGGAAAAATATCATTCAGTATTTTAGGCATCAAATGCATCCAAATAATTCTTGCATCTGAATATCCAAGGGCTTGCATAGATTGTATGTAGGTCTCCCGGGTCTCACTGATGTTGAGGTATCTGATGTACTTACTGACGCTTACAGAGAAAAACAATCCCATGATGAAACTGATAAATACCACGCCCGGTTTTTGAACCCATTGCACACATAAGAGAAGTACCAGCATAAGCGGAAATGATTTCATTAAACTGATCCAATTGATCAACATCTTGTCTGGATAGATCTTTAATCCTGTTAATTTTTTTTCAGCGCTGCTGATTAAATAAACAAACAAGCCAAGAATCAAAAGGAATATCGATACCATCTGAAAAGAAAGCATTCGGTATTCTATCGCGATCAAAAAAACATACAAAAAAATCAATACCAAAATAAATCCAAAGAGTAAAGTCTGCCAGGATAGCCGCAATCCGCCGGAATGGTAATAGCTCATGCATAAACCTACGGGAAGACCGATGATGAGTGCAAAAAATACACTCATGAATGAAATAAGCAATGATTTTCTTAACCCGTATAAACAATTGGAAAACACATCTCTTCCCAGTTCGTAAGTTCCCAACAACCAAAACGATCCATTCGAACCGGACAGTGGTTTTTTCCAGGCATCCAGCTGATTGTTTTGGTAAGGATCATACACAAACAGAGGCCACAAGGCAAAATCATATTGAATTTTTTTCCATTCATTGCCAGTGGCTAAAAGTTCCGCTTTAAGGGGTGATCGGTCCGGTGGAGAGGAGCGCCACAACAAACTGTAATTTTCCCCTTTAAATCTGCAAAAAAAAGGATTGGGCGCAATTAAAAACCGGATAAAAAAAAGGATCAGCACAAAGCTCAGCATGGAATAAAATACAAATGCCTGCTTTCGCCTAAACTCCCCGATTGGCAGGAGAATTTTGGTAAGTTGTGCCCTTAACTTAGCTAGCTTGCCCATTTTGCTTTATCTGTATTTCCGACATGAGCGCCGAAATATTCGACATTGATTATCTTTGCAAGATAAACTGAAATATGTACTTCGCTGAAAATATCAAGTTCCTTCGCCAAAGAGATCAATTATCCCAACAACAAATATCCGATAAATTGGGTATTTCCCGAACCACACTTGGGGATTATGAACGCGGTCACACAGAACCCAATCTTGGCACTTTGCTCAATATTTGTAATCTTTATGGCATCCCTGCAGAAGTTTTGCTTAAATACGACTTGAGCAATGACAAAACCGAACTCAATGAATTACATGGCAGACAGGTCCTTAGTCTTACTATGGACCAAAATGGAAACCCTAATATTGAATTGATTCAAAATAAAGCCTACGCTGGTTATCTGGAGGGATTTGATAAGCCTGAATACGTGAAAGAATTGCCCAAAATTAACTTGCCCTCACTTAAAGGAAAATATTACCGGGCATTTGAAATCAGTGGTGACAGTATGCCACCCATGGAGTCCGGTTCCATTGTGGTCTGCTCCTTTATCGATCAATTAAAAGAAATTGTACCGGGTAAAACCTATGTCTTGATTTCCAGACAGAGTGGAATCGTTTACAAAAGAATGTATCCGGATTTCAGTAAAAATACCCTTAGTTTAGTTTCAGACAATCCGACTTATCCACCGGTCAATTTAGGTTTTGAAGATATTGATGAATTGTGGCAATATAAAGCCCACATTAGCTTCATGGAACCCAAACAATCCTACGACAGCTGGATGGAAGAAAAAATCAATACCATACATTCAAAGGTGTTGGATATTCATCGAAAAATTATGGATTGAACGTCCATTAAAAAACAAAGCCCAGAGTTTTTGGACTCCGGGCTGTGTTGAATTTTGGTTATTAAATTATCTAAAGGCAAAGGTGAATAAAAAAAACTATTCCACAATAATTTTTTCTGACAAGACCTTTTTACCCTGAGTGATTTTTAAAATAACAGTACCCTTTACATGATCGATATTGATTTCCTTATCGTAGCTGCCATTAAACTCTTTAAGGTCTTCTTTATAAAGTTCCTTACCATTTAAATCCAGTACTTGTAATACCATCGGTCCTTTAGCACCCTGATATTTAATTTTGAGTTGGCCTTGACTAGGATTCGGTGAGCCGGAAAGATAAGTGATCTCAAGAGATTCATCCTGAACCTTATTTCTGTTTTCAAGACTTCTCAGCTCTGCATTCAATTCTTCACTTAATTCCCTGCCAAGATCTTTAAGACGCAATGCCTCTTCTTTCAATTCATCGGCTCCTTCTTTAAAGTGTTCTCTGATAATTTGCTTTTCCTGCTCATCCATTAATTTCTCATTCCAATGAAAATTTTTCATATTTCCGGCTTTGCATTTTGGCTGACACATTTCCGGACTGCATTTGCCGAGCGTAACTGTAGTTTTGTGTTCTTCGCCATTTCTTAAGTAAACCACCTTTACTTTATCGCCGACTTTTTTATCCGACATCAGTTCTACCACACTTTCAAAACCAGAAACTCTTTTGCCATCAATTTTCATGATCATGTCACCTTCCTGAAGTCCGGCTTTTTCTGCACCACTTCCTTCATAAACCTGATCAATGGCAGCTCCGTTATCTCCACCCGCATCTCTGAGTTGCACGCCCAAAACAGCCTTATTGGGTGCATCACATTTTGCCATGTTGGATCCACCGTCTTCATTCCAATGGAACATCGTCGGAGCATCCTCATCACCACCTTCTTCTACTATAACTTCCACATTGTTTCCATTGATTTCTTTTGTCTTGCCGTCCTTATGGATGAAAACTTTTACTTTGCGTCCATCCTCATTTCCCTTTAATTCACCAAGGACAGAATCTACAATAACTTCAATCTGTGCCTCTTCCGCCGAAGGAGATCCGGAACGAATCACTTTTTTAACAATGACTTTTTTCTCTTTCTTAACTTCAGATTCTTTAGTCACCCCATTGTTATCTGAACCCTGAGCACTAAGCCATGCTGTGCAGAACAACAGCGATAAAATAGATAAACTTATTTTTTTCATAACCACTAAATTTATTTAAAAAAATTAATTAACTTCTGATCCGGAATCCTTTAGATTGTTAAAATCACTGACGTTGATTTTAAAATCTCCCTGATTCTGGTAAATGATGATTTTATAGTTTTGTTCCTTTTGACCTGCAGCTTTAATCACCTGTGTCATTGCCTTAAATACCTTGCTCTTTGCCTCGGAAGCATCCTTTTTCAATGCCTTGGCCAACTCATGCAATTCAGACATGCGTACTTCACGTTCCTGAGTGGATTCTTCTGCATCACTTACTTCCCACACTTCTGTTTCTACCATGGTCTCTTCATCCAGATTATACCCTTCGTCCTCAATGAGCAAGTCTTCTTTTTTGGTATCTCCAGAAGATGGATGATGTTTTGCCAAAGAGGATTTTATAGGATTGATTTGTTTTAGTTTAGGTGCTGAAGGTGATTTTGTTTTTGTAGGGATGATTTTACTGACTATCTTCTTTTCGTTGGATGGTAAGTCATCATTCTCCACCAGACAAGCCCAATCCATCCTATCTGTATTGGCTAACGAATTAGTGTGGTCTTTTTCAGCTACAAAGAACCCCAGCAACAAGGTCACGCCAAGCGTAAAAAACATGTTGATCCATGTTCTGTAATTTTTTTCTTTGGTATAATTTATGTTCAGAATGTGTTTAACTCTTCTGCACAGCTGATTTTTTTCCGAACTGAAACCAATCTGGTCGGATTCAGGAATGAAGCCTGGATTCTCTCCCAGCTTAAGAATCAGGGATGCATATTCCAAAGTTTTTGGAATCATTCTGAGGGTCAGCCAATCTGCACAAATCTCTCTTTGAAATCTGATTCTTTTGATCAGAAAATGTGCAGCCGGATTAAAGAAAAAGATCAACTCGCAAAAATTGCAAATGACATTATATAAGTGATCTTTTGCCAGGATGTGCGCAAGTTCGTGTGCAATGACACATTCTGCTTCCTCATAAGATAAGTTGTTCACCCAGGAAGTAGGAAGAACCAGCATTGGCTTAAAAAATCCGGTTACAAATGCAGAACTGATTTTTTCTGAATGAATAAAAATTATGGTTTGGGGTATTTGTAAATTTTGTTTTAGTTGGATGAAAATACGATTCCATTCTTCCGGAAATACGGATCCGGATTGCCAACGAATCCGCTCCAAAAAATAATAAGAGAAAAGATATCGCACCAATAGAATAAAGCCTCCAACAGCCCAGGAACGATTTACCCAATGCACCCAATTATCGGATAAATCGGACAGCCATGCCTGAGGAAATTTAATGATTTCCTGACCGACAAAAAAATGATAAAGAAATGTAGAAAAAGTAGTCAGGAGAAAAGCAATCAGACTGTACCGGTAAACAGCATTGATTACCTGAGGCTTTCTGGATTCCAAAAATTTCTCCGCCACGAGGACAAGAAAAACAAGTACAGTCCCCTGCCAAAGCGAATGAACCAACATCCATGCGAAGGAACTTTGCAAATCTGACCAGAACTGTACTTGACCACTACCCATCATTTAGATTTTATGAATGAAAAATATCCTATACGTTTAAAAAATTCATCGTCCACATTGATTTACGCATCGTTGAATTTAATTAGTCAAATATTTAAATTCAGGATGATTATTTTGATTGCTGTGTTTTCTCAAGTTCTCTGATAAGATGCTTGAGTTCTTTCAGTTCTTTATCTGTTGCTTTATAATGCCCCAGTGTCTGGATCACCAATTCCATGGCTGCACCTTCGAATACCTCATCCACCAATTCCTTTACCGCACTTTTCTTAACATGATGCTCTTTTACCAGTGCACTGTAAATGTGGGTTTTCCCATCCATCTCGCGGCTGCAATAGTTTTTTTCTGCCATGATCTGCATGATCTTTAAGGTGGTGGTATAACCGGATTCCCTCCTCTCGTTGATCAGTTCATTTACTTGTTTTACGGTCGATGGACCATGCTTCCATAATATCTGGAGAATGTCCAGTTCCGCTTCTGTGGGTCTTATTCCTGTCTTTGCCATACGCTTGTACGAATAGTTTCGTATAGCAAATATAATAAAGAAGATTTATTCCTACGAAGTAATTCGTATTTTAAGACTACTTTAACACTAAATCTTCATAAAACTCCATCTCAGCCCGGTAGAAGGACTCAGGATTTGATACAAGCCGGGAGTTATTCCATGTAAATCAAACCTTAACACATCACCGGAAAGTGCAGAAGCCTGGTGTTTGACAAATCTGCCGTGTACATCCTGTATTCTGCAATCTGTTGGTACGTTTTCTGTATCCGAAAATTGGATGAGCACATAATCCTTGGACGGTGTAGGATAAATAAATGAGTTGGTATTGCCCGGACCGTATTGGCCTACATTTAATTTTATGATAAATCTTTTGACCGTCACACATCCATTGTCGTCAATTACTTTTAAAGTGTATTCACCTGGTTCCAGAAAATCAGGATCGAAATTTCCGACGATTTCCTGAATATATGGTGGTGTCCCACCTTGGATGGCGACATTCAAAATCTTACCTTTATTATACCCTGGATTTACACCTTTGACATAAATACTGTCGATGATCAATTCGGCGAATTGCGGCAAATTAAAAGTTAAAGTATCCGTTGTCGCTTTTGCTGATTTAATGATCACAGTTATCTTCCCGGAGACGCCTTCAGCAGAAGATTTTGTACTGCCGTTACTCCAGGCAAATGTAAATGGTGCCGCACCTCTGATGCTGTCCAGATAAATATTGGTTACCTCACCGAAGCATTTTATATCCGGAGTGATTCTGGTCTTGATTACTTCCGGAACACTGCATACATAGCTGATCAGGCGTTTTATTGTATCGACGTTGCAAGCTGAATTGGCTATAAGGGTAAGATTTAATGGATTGATTTTACAATCCAGAATGAGATTTATGCTGTCGGTGTTAAAAGTTTTTCCATCGGCTATCCAGGTATTTCCCAATGCATTTAAGCTGGTCGCCTTTGCCTTGAAAAATTCATAATCACTGAGGTATTGAAAATCTGCTTTGGCTACATGGTTATCTTTTATGGTGACACTTCCCTTTACGCCGGGAGACAACATATAAAATGAGCCGCTGGCGTTTGTTTCCAATTTACTTGCGCAGACGAGATATTCATAAGTAGAATCCCTGGTCAGACATTTTTCGGTATACGTCAGGGCATTCAGATTTCTTGCTACAATTTTATATTGTGTCTCTGATTTAAATTTACGCAGGATGGTATAACCTGCCGAAGCATCCGCTGAAGCCTGCCAGTTCAATTCGATATTTTCTTTATTTTCCTTCACCACCAAACCGGTAGGTGCCTGCATAGGATACATGTTCAGACTTGGGTCACCCATGAGTCCCATGTGGGTTCCTCTGAGCGCTGTGGGGCTGACATTATAAAGCGAACCATTGTTATTGGTACTCAGCCGGTGACTGTATCCGATGTGTTCGCCCATGGCCATGTGGTGAAATTGCCAGCCTGGTCTTCCTGCCCAGACGCAGGTAAGCATGGTGCCACTGGCTAAAGCGGACCTCAGAAAATTATTCGGGCTGTCCCAATCGCCAAAATAGGAGCCAAACAACACCGTAAAAATACCCCGGAGTGAATCTGTCCCCATTAAGGTACTGTTGCTGATGCCTCCGGCTGAAGTATAGCTTCCACCTCCTGCTCCATAGGACCATAAGTAAGATCCAGTGAGCATCAGATCGCGATAACTTCCGGAAATCACGCTGTCCGGCCCAAAGAAAGCAGAAGCATTGCGGTAGCCGGTGGATCCGAAATATTCCCCCATAAAATTGAAATTATCCTGTACCACGGCTCTTCTGTTGGCCTTGATCTTACCGGTTCTGAAGAGGAAATTTTTGTTGAGGTAATTACGTAGCAGGGTAATTTCGGACTTTTGAATATCCGGCATGTTGTAGAAATCTACACGGCCTACCTCCAGCTCTACATCGTTAGGAATCTGGCTCTGATCAAATTTTCCATCCCCCGGTATATTTTTTGTCTCTGCCCTGGATCCTGTAGTGTTGTTGATGCTGGCATCCGTCCAACCGCCATCCATGTCTGCATAATAGGTGTCGGAAGGCCAGGCACCGGCGTGATCTGTATGTCCATCCCAGGCAAAGTTTCCGGAGTACGGCACCGGAACATGTCCAAGAATGAAAACAGTCGTCAAAGACGGGTAGGCAGTTCTTTGACTTTTTATCACATTCTTTACCTCGGGGACCGTCATGGTCGCAGGGATATTGGATTGTAATACATGCCACGATTCGTTTTCCAAGGCAGATTTTAATCGGTTGATTTCTGTGGTCAGACTGTCCTTTACTCTATTGTCGACCAGCAGCAAAATGGTTTTCTTGGGTTCTACCGTGGGAACCTTGATTCCTCCATAGATGTAACCATTTGCGCCTATGTCAGAAGCCGATCTGCTCACCCTGTATTCATAAGCCTGACCAATTTGAATTGAAGTATCTGTAAAAAACTCTGCATCACCAGGCAGGTTACCAATGGCAACTCCCCAGGCTTTGGCATCTTTTGCTTTTCTAAAAACCATATACCTCGTGGACAATGGTTCTTTGTTCCATTTTATGGTGATCGAACGCTTAGCTTCGTCCAGAGTGGTGGAAAGCAACACAGAAGCTTTGAGAGACCAGTTCTGCGCGGAGGTCCAATTCAAACAAAAAATACTTAACAAGGCAAAAGCAAGGATTTTCATTCTCTTTATTTTTTTACAAATATAGATTGAAATAAGCCTAAAATGAAATCCTGTTGTAAGACCATGGGGACATGGGTTGATGATGGAGAATATAAATTTGAATTTGTCCTCCAGTGATGTTTGGGGATTGTCCAATGATATTTGGTTAGGGCCCTTTAATGAATTTCTATATTCTGTTCTTTATTCCTGAAATCTTCTGTCTAGATCATCCCCTTCCTGAAGACTGATATAGGAATACATTCTGCCGGCATCATTTTGTTTTGCGAAATTGGTTTTCTTCAGTTTCTTTGTTGATTGTTAGCTAGGATTTAATAAAAATATTTATGAAGTTTCATTCACTACGTCCGATGATTTGGACGGACAAATTAGAAGAATCCATTAAGTTTTATACAGAGTTGCTTGGCTTCTCCTGTGATGAGTACAATCCGGACTGGAAATGGGCATCACTGCATAAAGATGAAGCCTATCTGATGCTTGCAAGCCCCAACGAACATACGCCTTTTGAGGGTTGTTATTTTTCCGGCAGTTTCTATTTTCAGGTGGACGATGTAGATACCTTATGGGCGCAATTAAAGGATGAGGTTCACATTTATTATCCGATAGATGATTTTGAATTTGGCATGCGCGAATTCGGAATCCTGGACATCAATGGCTACATCCTGCAATTCGGAAAAGAAATCGAAGTACAAAAATCCACCGATGCCCCTCCAGAATTAACCCATTAGCACATTAACTCATTAACATATTAACTCATTAGCTAATTAACTCATTAACTCATTAGCTCATTAGCTAATTAACTCCTTCTTCCCAAGTTCTTCCGCTGCTGCATCCAATTCTTCATAGAATGCTTCGCCGAATTTACGAATCAGGGCTTCTTTAAGGAATTTGTATAGGGGAATTTTGTTGTTGAGTCCGTTGGCGCAGGCGGGTCGGCAGATGTGCCACCGATCGTAATTCAGGGCAGTGAATCCCTGATCAGGATTGTGTTTCATTCTAATGGGGTAGAGATGACAGGAGATGGGTTTTCTGAAAGAGACAGCACCTTCCTTCCAGGCTTTTTCTATCCCGCAAATTGCAATGCCATTTTCATCTCTGCTCATGAATACACAAGGACCGTCCGGCATCAGCTGTGTGCCGTAAGTCTGGACATCTTCATAAAGTAAATATGCGCCATCCTTTAGAATTTTCTCATAGGATGCTTCCGGAAGGTAGGGTTTCATCTGGGGAATGATGTCATCCAAAAACTTACACTCTTCTTCTTCCAGGGGTGCGCCGTAATCTCCGTCCACACAACAGGCCCCTTTACAAATGCTGAGCTCGCAGGCAAAGAAAGCTTGTACGACCTCATCGCTGATCAGTATGTCCTGAATTGCTATCATGGCATAAAGATAAGGGTAATGAGATCAATCGACCAATGAAGATGTATCGTAGCTCAAAATATTAAAAGGGGAATTAAAAAATAAAGACTACTTCAAATTACATCATCAGAATCCAAAGCGTTTGGAATGAAAAATCACCATTGAAA
>Ga0075163_10001465_pt1 | contig 31807 bp, 22 predicted proteins | sample JI1023141ADNA_FD_71478 | JGI IMG/M metagenome (GOLD analysis project Ga0075163, IMG submission 71478) | Wastewater effluent complex algal communities from Wisconsin, to seasonally profile nutrient transformation and Carbon sequestration -... | ecosystem: Engineered > WWTP > Effluent > Algae...
TGTTTCACGTCGGCTGCGGCATCGTGCGCAATGGGGTGAGCGCGGGGCTTGTGCACACGCTGCTGCGGGTGCAGGAGTACTGGCGCGATGTGCCGTGCGTGGTCGCGGGCTTTCTGCGGCGCTTTCCCGAGGGCTGCGCGCTCTCGATGCACGGGGACACGCATCCGCCGGGGCTCATCCTGGTGCTGGCGCTGGTGCAGCGGCTGGGCTTCGTCTCGCCGCAGGCGGCGACGCTGGTGTGCGCGACGGCGGCCTCGCTGACGGCGCTGCCGCTTTATGGAGCGGCCCGGCGGCTGACGGACGAGCAGACGGGGCGCTGGGCGGTGGTGCTGTATCTTTTCGCCAGCTCGGTGTCGACGTTCGCGGTGCTGTCGATGGACATGGTGGTGCTGCTCTTGTCGACGGTGGCCTTGTATGGGCTGTGCCGGGTGCTGAGCACGCCTGAGCGCTGCGACTGGCTGGGCGGGCTCTTGTGGGGGCTCGGGCTGGCGGCGGCGTCGATGTGCAGCTTTTTGGTCGGCCTGTTGACCTTGAGCTATGCGGCGCTGATTTTTCAAGCGTGGCGCGGGCGGCAGGTCACCCGGGGCGTGTGGCTGGCGCTGGGCCTGGGGCCGGTGAGCTTTGTTCTGGCGTATGCGCTGCTGATGCTGGGGTTTGGCTACCGGCCCTTTCACGTGCTGCGGCACTGCCTGCGGGCGCTGGCTCTGTCGCCGGACAACCAGCGCTCGCCGGTGCTGGCGCTGCTGGGCAATCCGGTGGCGTTTCTGGGCGCTCTGGGGCTGCCGCTGTGCGGGCTGTATGCGCACAGCCTGGGGACGGGGCTGCGGCGGGCGCTGGCGAAGCGGGACTTGCAGATGGTGGGGCTGATCGCGGCCTCGGCGCTGCCGCTGCTCCTGGCGATCCTCTTGGGCAAGCCGCGCGGCGAGGCCGAGCGGATCTATCTGCCGTTCGTGCCGCTGTTGGTGATCGCGGCGGCGGCGGCGGCGCGGCGCTTCTACGCCCGCTCTGAAGGCTGGCTGCTGGGCCTGGCGCTGCCGCTCGCCGCGCTGCAGTCGATCCTGGTCGAGGTCTTTTTCGAGACGCTCTGGTAGGCGATCTAGCCGGCGATTCCGAAGGTCTTGACGAGGAAGGAGAGCACGTCGGCGATCTCGGCGATGCGCTTGCTCGTGGGCTTGCCGGCGCCGTGGCCAGCGCGGGTCTCGATGCGGATGAGCACGGGGTTCGGGCCGGCCTGGGCGGCCTGGAGCGTGGCGGCGAACTTGAAGCTGTGGCCGGGCACCACGCGATCGTCGTGGTCCGCGGTGGTCACCAGCGTCGGCGGATACTTGGTTCCCGGCTTGATGTTGTGCAGCGGCGAGTAGGCGTGCAGGGCCTTGAACTCGTCGGCGTTGTCCGACGAGCCGTAGTCGTCGATCCACTCCCAGCCGATGGTGAACTTGTGGAAGCGCAGCATGTCCATGACGCCCACCGCGGGCAGCGCGGCGCCGAACAGATCCGGCCGCTGCGTCAGGCAGGCCCCGACGAGAAGTCCGCCGTTTGAGCCGCCGGCGATCGCCAGCCGCTTGCTCTGCGTGTACTTGTTCTTGATCAGCCACTCGGCGGCGGCGATGAAGTCGTCAAAGACGTTCTGCTTGTGCAGCTTGGTGCCGGCCTTGTGCCACTCCTGGCCGTACTCGCCGCCGCCGCGCAGGTTCGGCTCGGCGATGACGCCGCCCATCTCCATGAACACGAGGTTGCCGACGGAAAAGTTCGGCGTGAGCGAGATGTTGAAGCCGCCGTAGCCGTACAGGTAGGTGGGGTTGTTGCCGTCGAGCTTCAGCCCCTTTTTGTGGGCGATGAACATGGGGACGCGGGTGCCGTCCTTGCTGTTGTAAAAGACCTGCTTGGTCTCGTAGTCGGCGGGGTTGAACTTGAGCGTCGGCTGCTTGAAGACCGAGCTTTCGAGGGTCTTCATGTCGAGCCGGTAGATGGCGGCCGGGGTGTTGAAGCTGGTGAAGTAGTAGAAGGTCTCGGTGTCGGTGCGCTTGCCGCCGAAGCCGCCGGCCGAGCCGATGCCGGGCAGCTTCACGTCCTTGATCGGCTTGCCGTTCACATCAAAGAGCTTCACCTGGGTGTAGGCATCCTTGAGATAGCTGGCGATGAACATGTTGTTCACCATCGAGATGCCGACCAGGTTGTCGGCGCTCTGCGGGATGATCTCGCGCCAGTTTTCCTTCTGCGGCTTGCGGGTGTCGATGGCGATGAGCTTGCCGCGCGGGGCGTTGAGGTCGGTCTTGAACCACAGCACCGGGCCGTCGTTGTCGACCAGCGTGTACTCGGCGTCGAAGTTGTCGATGAGCTCGACGATCTTGCTGCCGGGCGTGGCCAGATCCTGATAGAGGATGCGGTACTTGTCGTCAGTGCCCTTGGCGACGGTGATGATCAGGTAGCGGCCGTCGTCGGTGACCGTCGGGATGAACTGCCAGTCCTTGTGGTCCTTGCGCTCGTAGACGAGCGCGTCCTGCGACTGCGGCGTGCCGAGCTTGTGGTAGTAGAGCTTCTGGAAGAAGTTGACCGATTCGAGCATCTGGCCCTTGGGCTCGTCGAAGCGGCCGTAGTAGAAGCCGGCGTTGTCCTTGGTCCAGGCCGCGCCGGAGAACTTGATCCACTTGAGGACGTCGGGGCGATCCTGGCCGCTGGCGACATCGCGCACATGCCACTCGTTCCAGTCGGAGCCGGCGTTGGCCAGGCCGTAGGCCAGGAGCTTGCCGTCGTGGCTGACCGAGCTGCCGCTGAGCGCCACGGTGCCGTCCTTGGCCAGGGTGTTGGGGTCCAGGAGCACGGTCGGCTGGCCGCCGAGCGTCGGGGTGACGTAGAGCACGCTCTGGTTCTGAAGGCCGTCGTTCTTGCTGTAGAAGTAGCGGCCGCCCTCGTGAAACGGCGGGCTGTAGCGCTCGTAGTTCCACAGCTCGGTGAGGCGGGCCTGGAGCTTTTCGCGCTGCGGGATCTTTTCGAGGTAGCCGAAGGTCAGCTTGTTCTCAGCCTCGACCCAGGAGCGGGTGTCGGTCGAGTCGAGCGACTCCAGCCAGCGGTAGGGATCCTTGACCTTGGTGCCGTGGTAGTCATCGACCTGCTCGACGGTCTTTGGCGCCGGGTAGGTCATGCGCTCGTCGGTAGCGCCTTTGGCGGGCTTAGCGGCGGCCATCGGTGCTCCGCTGGCCAGGGCGACAAGTCCGGCAAGTCCACCGACGACAAATGAGAAACGGGACGAGCATGGAGAGGGGGAGGGGGTCTTTTTCAGCATGGCGAGTCACTATATGAAAAACCGCTCGCCTTTCAATGTTCGTACCGCCCAGATTTCAGAGCGGTGGCCAAAATGAAAAAGGCCAGTCGCTGGGACTGGCCTTTTCAAAAGCTGGATCGGAATTTTGAGAGCGGGAGACGGGACTTGAACCCGCGACGTCCACCTTGGCAAGGTGGCACTCTACCACTGAGTTACTCCCGCGGAGTGCCCAGGCAGTCTATCTAAACACGACCTGGGGTCAAGACTTTTTTCAACAGTTTCGCAGCCTTGGCCAGCGCTGGATCAGGAGCGACCGCTCAGGCTGGCGAGGGTATTGAGGATGGCCTTGCGCGCCTCCTCGATCTCGGCCTCGCCGCCGCCCAGCCACAGACGGCCCACAGCGCCGAAAGTGACGACCTCCAGGAGGTGCACCTCGGCCGCCTTTTCTGCCTCATTGGCGCAGATGGCCGCATACCCGGCCGGCGCCAGCTCCAGAAAGTACAGGGTCTGCTTCTCGGCGATCATGTCGCCGTGGCGAAAGCGGTTGATGAGCTGGGAGTGGTAGCCCTCGATGCCGGTGATGGTCTCTTCGGACAGCACCTTGGGCTTCATGCGGGCGCTCTCGTCGACGCCCATGCTCTGGAGCATCGCGGCGCCGGCCTGGCGGATCTCGCCCTGGTCAAACGAGTGCAGCTCCAGCAGGCCGTAGGCGCGCTCGACGATCTGCATCCCCGGAATAACCCGGGTGGCCTTGAGCGCGACGTCGGTGAGCTGGTTGATGGCGATCCCCGGGGCGATCTCGATGAGCAGCGCCGCCTGCCGCTCAAGGGGCAAAAAGCCCTGCGCAACCGTCTGGAGAAAGCCGGTGAGCTGGGGCTGAAGGATGTCGAGATAGCTAAAGGTCCGAAGTTCCATGGCCATGGGGAGACGTCCCGAGTCGCTGTCTTGTGCGCGCAAACTAGCACAAGCCACCGAAAGCAAAAGAGACTTTGTTGGCACACCCCGCTCGCAGCCGCCCCCAGGACCCGTGTGAGCGCGCAGGGCCAGGGCAGGCCGAACAAGTGCCCAGACACGGTGGTAGATTGCAAAGTGGCAGATCGGCTAAGATAGGGTTCGCACCCGGATGGCTAGCGAAGCCCAAAATGCCTCGTCGCTGATCGGTAAGACTATCGGCGGCCGCTTTACCATTAAGGCGACCATCGGCTCTGGCGGTATGGGGCACGTCTACCGCGCGACGCAGTCACCGCTGAACCGCGAAGTCGCGATCAAGGTTCTGCGGGTCGATCTGGCGCACCAGGAAGGTGTGGCCGAGCGCTTCGAGCGTGAGGCGCTGGCCGCGAGCCGCATCCAGCATCCGAACGCGATTACGATCTTCGAGTTCGGCAAGGATGGCGAGATCCTCTTTCTGGCCATGGAGTTTCTGGCCGGCGAGACGCTGCGCCAGAGGCTGCGTCGCGAGCCCGCGCTTGAGATCAATGAAGCGCTGGATATGTTCGAGTCGATGGCCGGAGCGCTGGGAGCCGCCCACAAGGTCGGCGTCGTCCATCGCGATCTGAAGCCCGACAACATCTTTTTGGCCAAGTTCGACACCGTCGGACAGATCGTTAAGGTTCTCGACTTTGGCCTGGCCAAGTTGCTCGATACGGCCGCGCAGCAGAACGATCAGCTGACCGCCCCGAACCTGCGTCTGGGCACACCGCGCTACATGGCCCCCGAGCAGGCGCTGGGCATCCAGCCCATCGACTCGCGCTGCGACGTCTATGCGCTGGGGCTCTTGCTGTTCGAGATGCTGGCGCAGCGGGCGCCTTTTACCGGCGAAGACGGCATGGAGGTGCTGGCGCAGCGCCTGCGCCGTGAAGCGCCGCGGCTGTCGCAGATCGCCCCGCAGAAGAACTTCAGCGAAGAGATGGACGACCTCTTGTCGACGATGCTCAAGCGCGATCGCGAGCACCGTCCGCAGGATGCCAACGTCGTTTTGGGGCGCATCCGCGAGATCCGCAAGAACAACCAGGTGCACAAGCAGGCGGTCGCCGAGGCTGCCGAGACGCTGGTGAACGCTCCGGACCCGGCCCTGGGACGCAGCGGAACCTTCAATCGACCTGGGGCCGGAGGCTCCTACCCGCCGCCGGCAGGTGGAGCGGCGCCGCGCTCGCGTCCTCCCACCGAAGGCCCGCGCCCGGCGCTGCGACAGCCCGAGGCCATGGTGCGGCTGGATCAGGACGACTTTCCTGACAAGCCGACGGTGGTCGTGGATCCGGGCATGGGCGCCGAGCAGATTGCGGCCATGCAGGTGCGCACGTCGAGTCCAGGGCCCATGGGCATGGGCCTTGGGGCGCCGCCGCCGATGGATCCGCAGCAGCAGCACCAGATGCAGATGTATCAGAGCGGGGCCGGCGGGGCGGGCAGCATTCCGCAGCTCATGCCGGGCTCCGCGTCGGTACCGCCGGTGGCGCAGAAGAAGAAGCGCACGGTGCTGCTGGTCTCGCTGGTCATTGCCGTGGCGGTGCTGGCCCCGGTGATCGCGCTGCTGGTGCGCTTTGCCAAGGGCGGCTCGGACGAGCACATCGACCCGCCGCCGGCAGAGGTGCGCCCGAGCAAGCCGGCGCCGCCGCCACCGCCGCCGCCCGACTCCGAGGTCAAGACGCCGCCCGAGCCGGTCAACGAGCCCGCCAACAGTGAAAAGGGCGGCAAGAAGGTGGGCAAAAAGAAGAGCGTCGGCGGCAAGGCCAAGCCCGAAGCCAAGCCCCCCGCCAAGCCCACCAAGCCCATCTTCTAGCTAGCTTTCTCGCCCTTCGCTTTTTCCCCCCCTCTTCTCGCTCCCTGACTTTCCCAAGATCGAATCGCTCACGCTGCCGCAAGCGGCGCTGAAAATGCGTCTCCGCTGGCCCTTGGCAGCCAGCGGAGCGGGATTTTTGTGGGCGGTGGCGACGCTGAGGTCGCCGGGCGGATGGGAGCCTGAACTAGGCGAGGCGGCGGCGGCGGATGAGCAGGCCGAGCATGGCCAGGGCGAGCGTGAACAGGCCCGGGGCGGCCGGGGTGCGGCTGCCCGGCAGCAGCGAACAGCCGAAGCCGCCACCGCCCAGACCCGGGGTCTGCGGGTTGTCGTTGGTCACGACAACCGTCGCCGTGTTGTTCGACGTGATCGGGTCGAAGACCACCGAGGTGGCGATGCCCGAGACCGAGAAGTTGCCCTTGATGAACGGCGGGATCGCGGTCAGGGTCAGCATCACAGAGGCGCCGGGCGCAAGATCAGCGCCGGTGCAGGTGGTGACGCCCTGGCCGGTCTGGCAGGTGAAGCCGGTGCCGGCGGCGTTCTGCAGCGTGGCGCCGTCGTTGGACGCGAACTGGATCTGCACCTGGGTGGCCGGGCTGGGTCCGTTGTTCTGGATCGTGGCGGTCACGGTCACCGGGTTCTGGAGGGTCGTGTGGGTCAGGTTGACGGCAAACGTCAGAGCCAGCTCGGCCTCGACGCGGCACATGCCGATCTGGCAGCTGCCGGCCGAGCAGCTGGCGCCGTCGAGCTTGGCCGAGTCGAGCGGACAGCCGACCGTTGCGCCGTCGCAGGCCTCTGCCATGTCGCACTCGTCCTTGGCCGAGCGGCAAGAGGTGCCGGCCGCGGCGATGGCATCCGCGGGGCAGGTGTTGCCGCCGTTGCAGGTCTCGGCGAGGTCACAGAGACCGGCCGCGGCGCGACAGACGAACGTGTTGGGCTGCTTGGCGTCCACGGCCGGGCAGCCGTTGGAGGTGCCGTCGCAGGTCTCGGGAAGGTCGCAGAGGCCGGCCGCGGCGCGGCAGATGGTGCCGTTGGGCAGCTTGGCGTCGGTGGCGGGGCAGGTGCCGACGATGCCGTCGCAGATCTCTGGAAGATCGCAGACGCCGGCCGCGGTGCGGCAGACGGTGCCTGCGCTCTTCAGGGGCTTGGGCGGGCAGACGGTGCTGCCGGCCTGGCAGAGGGCGTTATTGTCGCAGCCACTGGGCGTCTGGGCGTTGCAGACCTGGTTGGGGCGCGCGGGATCGCACTTGCCGGTCCCGAGGGTGCAGGCCATGCAGTCGCCGTCATTATTGTTGGCGGCATCGATGCGGCCGCAGGCGCTTTCGCAGCAGACGCCGTCGACGCAGAAGTTGCTGACGCACTCCAGGTCGCCGTTGGTGGGGCCGCAGGGGTCGCCGTTCTGCCCGCGCCGGATGAACTCATAGAAAGCGCCGGAGTCGGCAGGGGTGCCGTTGCCGGGGGCGCCGACCAGGATGAAGGGCTTCGGATCCTTGGCGTTGACGGCCACAGAGGCGCCAAAGAACTCGCCAGCGGTGGGAGCCGTGGTGCGGTTGACCGAGCTCGCCGGGTCGAGAGCCCAGCCGCCGGCGACGCCGCGCCAGACATAGGCATTGCCCGTATTGGTCGCCTGCGCTGACGTGCCCACAACCGCCAGGATGCCGCTGAGGGCGACGCCCGAGTCGTCCACGGCGACCGTGCTGCCGTACATGTCGCCCGGCGAGAGCCCATTGGCCGCCAGGGGAAGGGTGGTGAGCACGAGGCCGGTCGCCGCATCGAGTGTGTCAGCGAAGGCGATGCCCGTGTTGGCGGTGAAGCCGGGGGCGCCGTTGATGACGGTGGTGCCCGATATCGCCAGGGCGCTGCCGCCGAGCAGATCCGCCGCCGTGCCCTTCATCGAGGCGCCCAGTCCCCAGGTTCCAGCGAGGCGCACGAATGAGTCGTAGCCACCGGCGTTGGTGAGCAGGACGTTGACCCGGTGCGGGGCGCCGGCAACGGCGAGCGTGCCGTCGATGCCCACAGAGCTGCCCAGGAGCTCCTTGGAGCCCGCGGTGGCCGTGGCCGTGAAGACCTCGATCCAGTTGGCGCCCACCAGCTCGACAAAGCTGACGAAGCCGTCGTCGGTGTTGTAGCCGGGGGCGCCGATCACGACGCGATCGCCGGAGACCGCGACCGCAGTGCCGAGCCTGGAGCCGGCAGCGAGCACGGGGCCCTGCGTCTGCTCGTAGGTCCAGGTGGCGGCGCTGCCCTGCCACCACGACGCGGTGCCGTCTCCGGTGTCATCGGGAGCGCCCAGGACGACGCGCTTCATGCCGCCGCCGATGTCGGTGATGGCCACCGACTTGCCGAGGTGGATGCCGGGCACGTCGCCGATGGTCAGCTCCACCTGCTGGACCCACTGGCCCGGGGCGGTGCGGGTAAAGATGAAGCCAGCGCCGGCGTCGTCGGCTGCATCGTCGCAGAAGGGCGCGCCGACGACCGCAGTGTCGCCCGAGACCGCGATCGCGGTGCCGAACTTGTCTCCTGCAACCGAGGTCCCGGCCAGATCGTCGACGCCCTTGATCGCGCCGCCGATCTGCGACCAGATGAGCGGGTCGACATGCAGCGGGTAGCGGGCGCTGCGATCGTCGACACGCAGCACGATCTTGGTGCCAGCGAGCGCCATCTTGGCCGGCACGACCTTGCCATCGGCATCGAACGCCGACAGATCCGTATAGTGAAAGAGCGGCTTGCCCTGCTCATCGCGCAGATCAATCGACGGGTTGTCGCTGCTGCCGACCAGCACCGGCTTGAGGTCGGTCTGCACGTCGAGCTCGAGCTCGATGGCGCCCGAGCCGACGCAGGAGGGGCGCGCGCGCAGGTCGAAGCCCTGCTCAACGCCGAGGGGGCCGTTGTGGTACCACTCGGTTACGTCGCCGCGGCTGTAGACCACGCGCTGGCCGCGCGCGACGGGGTGGCTGGCCTGCACGGCGCCCGCCTCTGTGCCCTCGCAGCCGTAGCGCACCAGATGGAACGCCGCCGTGTGCGTGGAGTCGCTGCCGGCCGTCTGCCTGAGGCTGGGACCGCTGCTGTCGAGCTCGGCGTGGAGAGCGTGCTTGGCGTTGTCCATGCGCACCAGCGCTGCGCTGGCCTGGTGCGGGCGATAGCCCTCGCCGGCCGTGGTCTGGACTGCCTGGATATAGGCTGCGCGCAGGCTGTTGCGAGGGGCCGCACCCTGGTTGAGCTTGCGCACTTGAGACGAGACCTTGCGCGGGCCCGTCATCTTCCGGCTGGCTACGTGGGTTGCTCCATCAGTAGCGCCTCGGCTGGTGAAGTGACTTGCGAGCACAGCTACCGGCGTTGCCGCTACGGTGCTAGTGGCAACGAGGGCTTTCTGCGGCGTCGAGCTCGGGGTCCCGTCTGGACTACAAGCCGACATCGCGGCAAGGGCAACGGCCAGACCAGCTGCCGCTGTCCCTTTCACCCTGTGGTTTAGCGAGAATCGCATCCTGCTCTCCTTGTTCGTATGAGACTTACCTGGTGAGGCACCTGAAGACCTGAGCCAACGTGTGGAGTTAGAGCCCGGGTCATTGCATTTTCCCATAGATGGCAGGGGCATGGCAATGTTTGGCGTGCGCAGAGATTCGGCCTGAATCAGGGGGTTGGCCGATTCCAGCCCGAGATCGGGAATCGGACCCGTCCCCGAGAGGCTGGCGCCGTCGATGGGAAAGGGGTGTCAGCAGCCCACGGCTTGTGGGGTCAGGACGGAGAAGCTGGGATGGGGAGTGCGCGGAGGCGAAGGAGGGAGACGTTGACTGCGGTCTGGCCTAGAGCGGGGCCTGGGCGTTCACCCAGTCGGTCCAGGAGGTCAGCTTGGCGCCGACCAGCGTCGTCACGTGGCTGGCTCCGCTCGTCGCCTTGCCGGTGCTCGGGACCTTGATGAGCGGCGAGTTGGCGGCGTCGCCCTTGACGACCAGCGAGTTGGTGAAGAGGCTGTTGTAGTTGGTCATCTCCTGGCCGGCCGTCACATCGATCTTCAGCTTGGTGGTCGAGGTGGCGTTGTGGCAGCCAACCGCGGTGCAGCCGAGCGCGATGGAGTCCTTCTGGATGTTGGCGGTCCAGGTGGTGGCAGTGGGTTCCGTGGTCTCACCGCCGCAGGCGGCGATCGCCGCGCCGAGTCCGATAGCCAGAAGGACGTGCTTGAACTTGTACACGTGAGTCATGGATTGTCTCCTCTTCGTTTTGCTTCTGAGTTTAGGGGAGCCAGCAACCTAGGCTTAAGGTTTAGAACGGGGACCACTCTACCGTGGAAACTCCGCGATGTCATCAACGGGATGAACCGCCGGATGTAGGGCCTGTTTGGGTGCAATTCAGGGCCGATTTTGGGGTCCCAAGGACCTCGGATTACCGCTTGGAGCCGCAGATTGGGAGGGGTCAGAGATTGAAGATGCTGGCGGGAATCGGGACGTTGCGCTGGACGCGGCTAAATATGATCTCTTTTTCATCTCCCGACTGCTCGACCAGCAGCAGTCGGTTCAGCTGCCAGGAGCGCCCGTCCAGGTGAAGCTCGACGCGCGCGAAGGTCTTGCCGAGCACGGTGCCCGCCTTGGGAAGCAGCACCAGCGCCGGCCGTCCCGGCGCTCCGCCGACGCGCATGTCGTATTCCGCGGCCGATCCTGAACCCGAGCTGCCGTCGCTGAAGCTGCCCGCGCCCAGCCACAGGCGCAGCTGGACGAAGATCGCCCGCAGGTTGGGATCGCGCGCAGTATCGAAGACCTGCGGCGGCAGATTTCCCATGCGCAGCGTCGCCTTATCACCAACCATCAACATTGTTGACGGATCGGGCTGAAGGTACTCCCAGCGCAGCCGCGTCTGCGCCGCGCGCTCATAGAGCAGCCGGCCGGTCGAGCGCATCTCCTGCTTGAACAGCTTGACCCGGCTCGTCTGCACGAAGTCGGCGGTCAGCGAGCGCAGATCGCGCTGCGCGGCCTCCATGCGCTGGATGAGCTCCGGCGCCGACAGCGACACCGCTGCCGCCGGGCCTGGGCTGGCTTCACCGGCCTGCGGCTGCGCTTGGCCAAAAAAGCTGGCCAGCGCGAGCGCCGCGACGGTGCTACCGGTGCGCAGCGACATAATCGGCCAGCGCGGCAACGGATGAAAAGGCCTGCTTGCCGACCTTTTCATCGGGGATCGTAACGCGGTACTTGCGCTCGATCGCCACCGCCAGTTCCAGCGCGTCGATCGAGTCGAGTCCGAGCCCGCTTTGAAACAGCGGCGCCTGATCCTCGATGCTCTCCGGGGTGCGCTCTAGCCGAAGGCTGTTGACGATGAGTTCCTTGATTTCCTGGTGAAGTTCTGCGGTTGCCATTGCTTGTCTTTAAGTGAGTCCGAGTTTTTAGTTTTCGTCCGTTTCTCTACCATGCCTCAGATGCCGCCGATAGAGCATCTAGACCACCATCTACAGCGATGCACTGGCCGCTGATATAGCCGGCCTGATTTGAGGCGAGAAATGCGACCAGGGCGGCGATCTCTTCGGCCCGACCCGGCCGCTGCATCGGGATGCTGCCCAGAAGCTCGCTGCGCACCGCTGCGGGCAGCTCGGCGGTGAGGGCGGTGTCGACGAGCCCGGCCGACACGCAGTTGACCGTGATCCCGAAGCGCGAGACCTCGTGGATCAGGCTGCGCATGAGCCCGCCGAGCCCGGCCTTGGCCGCCCCATAGTTCGTCTGGCCGCGCCGCCCCAGCACCGCGGTGGGCGACGAGATGAAGACGATGCGCCCCAGGCGGTTGGCGATCATGCCGCGCAGCACCGCCTGCGTCCCCAGATAGGCGCCGCGCAGGTGCACGGCGAGCACATCGTCGAAGTCGGCCGGCGGCATGGTCAGAAGCAGCTTGTCGCGGGCAAAGCCGGCGCAGTGCACCAGCACCGCAAAGTCGCCGCTCAGCGCCCGCCAGGCCTGGGGATCGCTGACATCGCAGGCCAGCGCCGCGAGCTCCAGGCCCTCGGCCTGCGCGCTGGTGACCGCGGCCTGCGCGCCCTGGGCGTCGTGCGCGTAGGTCGCGAGCACCTCAAAGCCATCGCGCGCCAGCTTGTGCGCGATCGCAAGCCCGATGCCGCGAGTGCCCCCAGTGACCAGTGCCCGACGCATGAGAGGCGCATCATACACGGGCACGGGTCAGCGCCGCTTGGATGTGGCAAGCTGGCTGCGTGATTTACGCTTCTCGCCTCGGCCGCCCCATCTTCCTGGCGCTGGTGCTGGCGTTGGTCGCGGCGGCCAGCTTGTGGAGCCTCGGGCAGCCGGTGCCGGGCTGGGCCGTGGCGGGGCTGTTCGCGCTGCTCCTGGGCGCGGTCGCGCTGGGCAACTTCTATGCACCGTCGGGGATCTTCGGGCGGCCGCTGCTTCGGGGGTCGCCGTCGCTGCCGCTGGTGGCGCTGACCTTTGACGATGGGCCGGAGCCGGCCAGCACCCCGGCCGTGCTCGCGGCCCTGCGCCGGCATGGGGCGCGGGCCACTTTTTTCGTGATCGGCGAGCGCGCCCAGCGCCATCCCGAGCTGCTCGCGCAGCTGGCCGCTGAAGGGCATCAGATTGAAAACCACTCGCTGCGCCACTCGTGGGCGACGCCGTTTCTGCCGCGCGGGCAGCTGGCCGCCGAGCTCATGCAGACGCAGCAGCTGATCGAAAAAGCGTGCGGGCGCGCGCCGCGCTGGTTCCGGCCGCCGATCGGCATCCTGTCGCCCCCGGTGGCGGCGGCGGCGCAGCGGGTGGGGCTGGCGCTGTGCGGGTGGTCGTGCAAGAGCCGCGACGGCCTTGGCTCGACGGGCGTGGACGAGGCGCTGGGGCGGCTGCGGGAGGGGCTCGGGCCGGGGGCGATCCTGCTCCTTCACGATGCCGCAGAGCGCGGTGGCCACACCCCGGTGGCGCCGGCGGTCCTGGAGAGGCTGCTGCCGCTCATGGCCGAGCGCGGCCTGCGGGCGGTCACTCTCGACGAGCTCGCAGCCAGTCCAATGGGCAATAAGTAGAGCAATAACGAAAATTTGCCTCGCTCCCGGACCGCCCGTTTAATTGCTGCATGCTTGAGGTCTGTTCGACGTGTAGCCGCAAGTTCACCCCGCAGTTTGCCTACCAGGTCGCGGTCACCGGCTCCGCCGGATCGGGATCGGCAGGCGGTCCGCAGAAGCGCTTCTACTGTCGGCTCGAGTGCCGCCGCAGCGCGCTGGGAGAGGCCGCGTTCGCCATCCGCAAGGCTCGCCGCATCGCGATCCTCAACCAGAAGGGCGGAACCGGAAAGACGACCACCGCGATCAACCTGGCTGCCGGTCTCGCCGAGCGCGGCAACGAGACGCTGCTCATCGACACCGACGCGCAGGGCAACGTCGGCGCCAGCCTGGGCATCAAGGGCGAGCGGTCGCTTTACCACGTTCTGGTCGACGGCGCCGAGGTCAGCGATGTCGCGGTGCCGGTGCGCAGCCACCTGGATGTGGTGACCGCCGATGCGACGCTGGCAGTGGCCGAGATCTGGCTAGCCCGCCGCGATCAGGATCGCGATCGCGTGCTGGCGCAGCGGCTGGGGCAGACCCATCGCCGCTACCAGTACATCGTGCTCGACTGCGGTCCGTCGCTGTCGCTGCTGAACCAGAACGCGCTGACCTATGCCGACGAGGTGCTCATCCCGGTCTCCTGCGACTACCTGTCGCTGGTCGGCGTGAAGCAGGTCCTAAAGACGCTCAAGGATGTCGAGCGCCACCTCGGCCACTCGGTGACGATCACCGGCGTGCTGCCGACCTTCTACGATGCCCGCATCCGGCTGGCGCGCGAAGCGGTGGAGACGCTCAAGGGCCACTTCCGCGAGCGCCTGTACGAGCCGGTGCGCCGCTCGACCCGTCTGGCCGAGGCGCCGAGCCACCGCCAGACCATCTTCGAGTACGACCCCGACTCGCCGGGCGCCGAGGACTACCGCAAGGTGGTCGAGCGGGTGCTGGAGCGCGATCAGGCAGCGCGTCAGGCCCGGCCGCAGTCGCCGGCCGCCATGCCGTCGGAGAGCACCTTCGCCGCGGCCGAAGTCTAGCTCACCGGGTTTCAGAAAAGCAGAAAGCAGCAGCAGTAACAGGAGCAAGTTTTATGGAGACCAAGTCCGCGTCCTCAGCCCTGCCAGCGGCTCCGACGCGTATGGCGCTGGCGCGCGATCCTCTGTCGGCCGATGACATCCTCACCGGCTTTTATCGACCTAATCGGGTGGCCGATCGTCCGGCAGAGCGCGACAGCGAGGATGCGGTCGAGGCTCGTCCGAGCGCGGCCAGCGCCCGCCAGCGTCCGACCCACTACAAGGTCGTGTGCATCTCGCTCTACAACGAAGACATCGAGCGGCTGGAGTCTCTGGTCGCAGAGCTCAAGCGGCGCGGCCACAGCAAGGCCAACAAGTCGCAGGTGATCCGCGAAGCGCTGCTCCAGATCGATCTCGACCGCGTGCCGCGGCAGCACTAGGCATATATGACTCAGTCCAACAAAAAGCTGCGCGTGGCGGTGCTGTACGGGGGACGCTCGGGCGAGCATGAGATCTCGCTTCAGTCGGCCGCCTCGGTGCTGCGCAACCTGGATCCCGAGCTCTTCGAGGCCGTGCCCATCGCGATCGACAAGCAGGGGCGCTGGCTGCTAAACGACGTCTCGCTCATCGAAAAGGGCGCCCGCTCGCTGCCGGTGTTCAAGGATGCGCCGGCGGTGCTGCTGCCGCCGAATCCAGAGGCGGCTCGGGGTGCGGCGCTGGTGCGGCGCGACCCGCAAGGCGCGGCGCTGACCAGCGGCCTGCCGACGCTGGATGTGGTGTTTCCGGTCATGCACGGGCCGCTGTGCGAGGACGGAACGATCCAGGGGCTGCTGGAGCTGGCCGAGGTGCCGTACGTGGGCTGCGGCGTGCTGGCGTCCGCGGTGGGCATGGACAAGGAAGTGGCCAAGCGGCTGGCGCGCGATGCCGGGCTGCCAGTGGTGCCGTGGGTGACGGTGCGCGAGGCGCTGTGGCGGCGCGATCCCGAGGCGACGGCGCGGGCGGTGGCCGCGGAGCTTGGCTATCCCTGCTTTGTGAAGCCCTCTTCGCAGGGGTCGAGCGTGGGCGTTCACAAGGTGAAGACGCCGTCGGCGCTGGCGGCGGCGATCGATGACGCGCTGCGCTTCGATCGCAAGGTATTGGTCGAGCAGGCGATCGACGCGCGCGAGATCGAGATCGCGGTGCTGGAGAGCCCGGATCCCGCGGCCGAGCCCATGACGAGCATCGCGGGCGAGATCAATGCCCGCGCTGCGCACGAGTTTTATTCGTACACCGCCAAGTACCTGGACGAAAACGGCGCCGAGCTGCTGATTCCGGCGGCGATCGATGCACAGCAGGTGGCGACGGCGCAGCGGCTGGCGGCCCTGGCCTTTACCACGCTGGGCTGCGAGGGCATGGCGCGCGTCGACTTCTTCCTGGATCGCCAGAGCGGCAAGCTGCTCTTCAACGAGGTGAACACCATTCCCGGCTTCACCTCGGTGAGCATGTACCCGAAGCTGTGGGAGGCATCGGGGATGCCCTACCGGGAGCTGCTCACGCGCCTCATCGAGCTGGCCTTGCGGCGGGCCGAGCGCAAGCGCGGCCTGATTCGCGACTTCGCAGCGGCGACGGCCTAGGCGCCCTACTTGAGCGGGTTCGGCTTCTCTGGGTTTACCCAGTTGCCGCCCCAGCGCCGCTTCAGGTTCTCGGCGAACGCCTCCCACTCGCTGCGGGTGCGCGATGCGGGGAAGGGCTCGGGCGGGATCAGCGTGTCGGCGCCGCCGACGATGGTGACCCCTTCGGGGGTGATGCGGCCGAGGCGAAACGCGCGCCAGGTGTGGTTGTTGCCAGCGTCGATCCGAACCACGCCGCCGGGGCCCTCGTAGGACTGGTTGCGCAGGCTGGAGCGGATCGCGCCCCCGTCGATTTCGCCGGCTGCCGCGACCGCCTGCGCCCACAGGTAGACGCTGCAATAGGCAGCCTCCATCGGTGCGCTGGTGACGCGATAGTCGCCGTACTTCTGGCGGAAGCGCTGCACGAAGCTCTGGTTCTGCTGGCGCGGCAGCGTCTGAAAGTAGCTGGCGGCCAGGTAGTCGCCGCTGAGGTCGACGTCCGCGATCTGCGCCAGCTCGTTTTCGCCCATCGTGAACGACAGCGTGGGCGCGACCTTGGCGGTGATGCCAGCGGCGCGCAGCTCGCTCATGAAGTCGATGTTGCTCGATCCGATGAGCGAGTTGAAGATGAGGTCCGGCTTGGTCGCCTGGATCTTCTTGATCTCATTGGCGAAGTTCTTCTGTCCGAGCAGCGCGAACTCTTCGCCGACGACCTTGGCGCGCAGACCCTGGAGCGCGTCGTGCACCATCGCGGAGGCGGTGTGCGAAAAGAGCCCGTCGGTGCCCATGAAGAAGAAGCGCTCGACCTTGAGCGTCTCCAGGCAGTAGGTGAGCGCGGGCAGCACCAGCTGGTTCGGCACCGGGCCGCAGTAGATGACGTTGCGCGAGTCCTCAAGTCCCTCGTCGCGAGCTGGGAACATGAGCAGGTTCTGGTAGCGCTCGACGATGGGCTTGATGGTGCGGCGGTTGCTGCTCGACCAGCCGCCGAAGATGGTGATGACCTTCTTCTCGGTGATGAGCTTTTCCGCTTCGCGAGCGAAGATGGCGTTGTCGCTGCGGCCGTCGGCGTTGATCGCTTCGATCTGGCGGCCGAGGATGCCGCCCTTCTCGTTGATCTCCTCGATGGCCAGCATGGTGGCTTCGATGACGGGGCGGGCGCTGATCGACAGCGTTCCCGCCAGCGAGTTGAGCACGCCGACGCGAATCGGCTCGCGCTTGGCCGCCGGCAGCGCTCCGCCGCCCTGCTGCTGCGGCTTGCTGGGATCGCTGGGCTTGCCGCCGCTGCGCCCACGCCACAGCACCGCCGCGCCTGCTCCCGAGAGCAAAAGTCCCGCGGCGCCCGCCATGAGGCCGCGCCGGCTGGTTCGCATCACCTTGCGCAGCGACACGCCCGACGGCGCCTGCGACACGTGCGGCGGCTGCGGCGCTGCGGGCGGCGGCTGCGGCGCTGGCTCGGGGCTGGGAGTCTTGGGCGTGGCGTCGGTGCGCGACTTGACCTGCTGCGAGCGCAGCCGCTGCGGCTGCGTGGAGAGGCGGCTGGCAATGAGGAACGTGAAGGTCGGCCGCTCGTTCGTCGAGATCGCCCCTTCGAGCGCCTGCCGCATCTCCTCGGCGTTCTGGAAGCGCTCGCCGGGCCGCTTGGCCATCGCGCGCCGCACGATCTGGACGATCGTCTCGGGCACCTCGGGAGCGATCCGGCGCGGATCGGGGATGGGCGCCTTGACGTGCGCCATCATGATCTGCGGAACGCTGCCGGTGGTGTAGGGCGGGGTGCCGGTGAGCAGGGCGTAGAAGGTCGCGCCCAGCGAGTAGATGTCGGTGCGGGCGTCGAGCGGCTGCGCGCTGGCCTGCTCGGGGCTCATGTACAGCGGCGTGCCCACGACGACGCCCGACTTGGTCAGTCCGGTCTCTTCAAAGAGCTCCTTGACCAGGCCGAAGTCGGCCAGCTTCACGGTGCCGGCCGGCGAGACCAGGATGTTGTCGGGCTTGATGTCGCGATGGATGAGGCCCGCCTGATGGGCGGCCGAGAGCGCGCTACAGCACTGGGCAATGACGTTGCACGCCTCCAGCCAGTTCATGCGGCCGCGGCGCTTGAGGAAGTGGCCGGCGCTGCCCGGATTGAGCAGCTCCATCGCGATGTAATAGGCGTCGTGCTCGAACCCGATGTCGTAGATGGCGATGATGTTGGGGTGGTTCAGGCGGCCCGCGACCTGCGCTTCGTTGATGAAGCGCTCGACGGCAACGTGCTGATCCTTGCGCGCCTCGGGCAGAAACTTGATCGCCACGTGCCGGTTGAGCGAGGTGTCCTCAGCCTCATAGACCGTGGCCATGCCGCCGGACCCGATGAGTCGGGTCACCATGTACTTGCCGAAGCGCTGACCGATTCGGGGATCGCTGGAGCCGCCGTCGCTGGGCGGCGAGCTGTCGGCATCGCGAACGTTGGGGTCGCCGGGGGTGGGCACTACTTACATCATCACGATCACGAGGCGCCGAATCAAGCGTGGCAATGCACCTTCTTGCTGCATCGGGGCCAAAAGACGCTGTTTTCGCACCTGGGGAGCCCGCTCATAGGGGGAACCCTCACACAGCGGCGGCCCGCGTAGGGCGGAAGTGACCGGAAACCCACAGGCGCGGCGCAGCTTTAGGGGGTGGGCAGCTCCAGATCAAGCTGCACATTTTTTTCAAGATGGTGGCGGGTCTCGCGGCACGCGGTGCGGTAGTTCGCGGGGCCGGCGCCGGGCAGGCAGACGGTCAGGGTCAGGTCGGCGCCGGCGACGTCCTTGATCGCGTAGCGGCCCTGCGCATCGGTCTCTTCGCCGCCGGCTCGCGGCCAGGTGTTGTTCGAGACGCGCACCATGGTCTTGGCGACGGCACGGCCCGCCTGACGGACCACCCCGGAGAGCGTGTAGACGGCGAGCGGCGCCGGCAGCTTGAAGTCGATGCCTTTGACGACTCCCGAGCGCGTCAGCGCAACCGTGCGCGCGGCCGCCGCAAGAGGCACTCCGGGATAGTACGTTGTCGGGATCGGCTGGCGCTCATCGGGGCCGCCCTCCGACGGCTCGGAGACCGCAACGCGGAACTTTCCGGCCGGCACTTCGGCGATCTCGTAGCGGCCGTCTTTGTCGGTTCGCCCGCTCAGCCGCCACGGCTGGCGCGTCGGATTTACGGCAAAGGCCGCGACCTCGATGCCAGCTGCCGGTCTGCCGCTGTGATCGAGCAGCTGACCCTGGATGCGGCCGTTCCAGACCTCGACGATATCCTGGCGCGCGCACGCTGCGGGGTTTTCGAGCTTGATCGCGGGCAGCTTGTCATGGCGCACGCGCGCGCCGGGATCCACAACCTCCAGCGTGTACGATCCGGGCGGGAGCTCCAGGCGATAGTGGCCGCGGCGATCGGTGCGGGCTGAAAGCGACGTGCCCTGGGCGCGCACCTCGACCCCCGGACGCTTGTGCAGGCGCAACGCATCGCCGCCGTCGTCTTCGATTGCGACCTCGCCTTCGACGACCGCGAGCGAGCGGCGGGGCAGCGCTGCCGCATACGCGAGATCTTCGGCAGCCTGCTCGATCGGCCGCGTGCGCGAGCACAGACTGGCCGTCAGTGCACCGGGCTGTCCGTCGGCATAGACCACATAGCGGCGGCCCTGGGTGAACATGGCGCCGCACATGCCGCCGCTGCGCACGGTGACGGTCTGGCCCGGTGCGCCCGGCGAGCCGCGCAGCTGCTTGCTCACCGCGAACGTCGCGAGCGTGGCGTGATCCGGTGTGCTCTTGAGCTCGGTCACTTCGCCGGCAAAGATGATCGCGGTCTGCCAGAACGCCTGGCACGGCGGCGGCGGCGCGGCGCAGCTGCACGCAGCCGCAGAGCCGGCATCCAGCCCGATCACAAGTGCAAAAACCGCCAAGCTGGCAGGAAGCAGGCGCATGCGAGTCCTCCAGCAGACAACGTTAATCGAAAAAGGCCTCGGTGCGGATCTGGCGCTTGCGATTGACCCCGCGCGCCACCAGCGCGCTCTTGAGCTCCTCGATCATCTGGCCGTTGCCGCACATGTAGAAAGTGGGCGCCTTGAGCGACGGCAGAAGCTCCAGCACGGGGCCATTTACGCGCCCGCGCAGCCGGGCAAAGCCCTGCGGCTGCGAGAGGTAGATGCCCATGGAAAAGCGCGGGTGGCGGGCGGTCAGGGCCGCCAGCTCATCCTGGCCGAACAGATCCTGCTCGTTGCGCAGACCCCAGAAGAGATGCACGCGGCCGGACTCGGGGCGGCGCAGCGTCTCTTCGAGCATGGGAAAAAACGGGGCGATGCCGGTGCCGGTGGCGATGTAGACGGCTTCGCCGGGATGCTCAAGCTCGTTTACGAAAAAGCCCATGGGACCGGTGAAGCGGATGCTGTCCCCGGGCTTCAGGGCGTCGAAAAACTGCGAGCCGACGCCGTTTTCGACCAGACGCAGGATCAGCACCAGCTCGCCGCGGCGCTCGGGCGGCGAGGCGATCGAGTAGCTGCGCAGCACGGGGTTGCCCAGCTCGTCCGTGCCGACCTGCGTGGAGATGAACTGACCGGGGCGAAAGGTGAGCTCGGGCTCGTCGTGAGCAAAGACGAACTCCTCGGTCAGAAGGGCGAGCGGGCGGCGCGACACCAGCCGGGCGTGATGGATTCGAGCGGACACGGGTGGTAAGGTAGCGGCATGCGAAACGTTCGTCGAGTGCTCCCTCGCTTGCTTCTGGCTTCACTTGCGCTCATGCCCCTGGTTGGGGCGGGTGGCGCGTGCAGCAAGAAGGAGCGCCAGGCTCCTCCTGGTCCGCCGCCGCTGCCGGCGCTCAATGCCTCGGCGCGCGACGGCCGCGGCCCCGGTGCGATGGCGCAGCACCAGATGCCGGCAGACCATCCGGCGATGCTGCGCAGCCGCGCTGAGATGGAAGCGGAAAACCCGTCCGCGCAGCCCGCAGGTGCAGCAGCCGCTGCCCAGGCCGCGCCGGCAGGCGGAGGCGCCGAAGGCAGCATTCGCGGCTCGCTCAAGGTCGCCGATGCGCTCAAGGCCAAGGTGACGCCCGGCGCAACCATCTTCCTGATTGCCCGCTCCGCCCTGGATGGCGGCGGCACCGGACCGGTGGTGGCGGTGCAGCGCTACAACGTCGGTGCCTGGCCGCAGCCGTTCGAGCTGACGCAGGACAACGTGATGCTGGCCGGCATGAGCCTCAAGGGCAAGGTGGTGCTAACGGCCCGCATCGATCAGGACGGCGACGCGATGACCAAGCAGCCGGGCGACATCGAGGGCGCGACGCCGCCGATCACGGTGCCGGCGCAGTCGGTCGAGCTGGTGTTCGACAAGGTGCGCACCGAAGCCGCGGGAGCGCCGTCGCCCTCGGGAATGGGCGAGGCGCACGGGCAGCCGGGAATGGGCGGCGGCGCAATGGGCATGCCGGCGGGGCATCCCGCGATGCCGGCGGGACATCCTGCGATGCCCGCTGGCCATCCGTAGCGCCTACTGGTCGCTGGGGTACTGGTTCAGGAAGCCGTCGCTCTCGGTCAGAGCGAGGTCGGTGTCGAAGTCGCCGAAGGTGATGCCGCCCAGGTACAGGTACTTGCCGGAGCCGACGATGGCAGAGCCGCTGTCGGACTGGCTGGTCCCGATCTGGCGCAGCCACAGCGTGCTGCCCTCGGGGCCGATGCGGGCGAAGAAGGCATCCTGCACGCCTGCCTGGGTCTGGCCGGGGAAGCTGCCGCGCGTGCTGCCGGCGACGTAGAGCTGCTCGCCGAGCAGGCCGATGCCGTTTACGACGTCGGCGTAGCTGGTGCCAAACTGGCGGACCATGCTGCGGGTGCCGTCGCTCTTGTAGGCGACGATGACACCGTCCTGGCCGCCCATCTGCACCTGCCCGCCCAGCGGGCCGCGCGCCCAGCCGGCGGCGTAGACCTGGCCGTTGGGGTGCGCCACGATCGCCACCAGGGCGTCGTCGCCGTAGCTGCCGATCTGCTGGAGCCAGCTCTTGGTGCCATCGCTCTTGAAGCTGGCGACAAAGCCATCGCCCAGCCCCTGCGAGGTGGCGCCGGGGAAGGCGCCCTGGGTGCTGCCGCAGACGTAGACGTTGCCGCCCGCATCCACGGTCACGGCCGCGCCCTGGGTGTTGGCGACGGCGTTGGTGCGCTCGATCTGATCGGTGCCAAACTCGCGGATCCAGTTCGAGGTCCCATCGGCGGCGAAGCTGGCCAGGAACACGTCCGAGCCGCCGGCGAAGGTCTGGCCGGGGAAGGCGCCTTCGGTGATGCCGGTGGCGTAGACCGTGCCGTCGGGGGCGACGGCCACGCCGGTCAGCTGGTCGACCTCGGCGGTGCCGAACTGCCGCACCCAGGCGAGCTTGCCCTCGCTGCTGATCTTGGCCAGGAAGTTGTCGGCCTTGCCCTGGTTGCTCTGCGCGGGAAAGGCGCCGTAGGTGACGCCGGCGACGTAGACGCTGTCGTCGCTGTCGACCGCCATGGCGGTGACCACGTCCGAGCCCACGGTGGCCAGCGGCTGCACGTAGGACACGGCGCCGTTCTGGCGGTAGTGGAGCACGTAGCCGTCGTAGTTGCCCTGGTTGGTCAAGCCCGCGAACGCCCCGGTGGTGTTGACGCCGACGAAGACGCCGCCGCTGTGATCGGCGCCAAGCACCTGGATCTGCTCGGTGCCGGGCGTGGCGATGGGGCGGTGCCAGTTCGACTCGGTGCCGCTGACGTTCAGGGTCAGGGCGGCGTCCGCCTCTTGATCCTGGCTGCGGGCAAACACGACCAGCGGGTAGCTGTCTTCGGACAGCTGCGTCTGCGCGATCAGGTGCAGCTTGGTGCTGGCGTCCTGGCCCGGCGCAGGCACCACCGCAGGCGGGTCGAACGTCGCGGTGATTCCGTCGGGCAGCGGCTCGTCCCCGGGGCTGCGCAGCGTCAGGATCACCGGCGCGTCGAGCTGCGCGGTGGTGTGGATCTTCACCGTTACATCGACGCTCTTTCCAGGCAGGAGCATCAGCGTATCGATGGACAGCGACAGTGCAAACTGGCTGTCAGGTGTGGTCGGTCGTCCACACGTTGGCAGAAACACAGAAAATACTGCCGAAGTGCTCAAACAGAACAGCAGCGGCAACGATTTGAAAGACGCCATCTACACCAGGCCTTTCTTATGAGTTCCTCTGAAGCCCCCACGTGATCATACTACGCGAATGGCTCGACCCGAAAGGCCCTATATTTATGAAAAATTTAGTAATTTCCGATACTTAATCGGAAAGGAAGGCGAGCTGGGAGACTAATTGCTTTGGTTAAACAGGCCGGAGATGCAGCCGTTGCCGCCAACGCCGATGTCGCTGCGGCCATCGTTGTCGACGTCCAGGATCGCGACTTGATTGGGCATCGCGCAGCCGGCGCTCTGGGAGATGAGCTTGGCGCTCTCAAAGCCCATCCCGCGGTTGTTGAGGAAGAAGTTCACCTTATCGTTGCCCGAGCAGGGGACGATGATGTCGGGGATGGCGTCGCCGTTCATGTCGTTGATGACGATGTTGCGCGGCTGCGAGTCGGTCGGGATGTCATAGGGCATGACGTTGAGGCCGCCGAAGTTCTTGAAGATCGTGAGCTTGTCGGCGCCGGTGCACGAGACCACCAGGTCCGGGATGCCGTTGCTGTCGGTGTCGGTGATGGCGACGCTGGTCGGCTGCTTGCCGACCGGGATCTGGAGCTCGCTGGTGCCGCTGTCCAGGTAGATGCCAGCGCCCTGGTTGAAGAGCAGCGAGACCGTGTAGTTGTTGGGCTTGCCGGTCACCGGCGCCTGGTTGGCCACCGCGATGTCGGCCTGGTTGTCCTGGTTGAAGTCGCCGATCGCCAGGCCCACCGGCTCGTTGCCCACGTCGAGCTTCTGGCTGAACTTCAGCGTGCCGCTGCCCTGGTTTAGCAGCACGGCGATCTTGGCGTCGTTCTTGAGCGCCACGACCAGGTCCATCAGGCCGTCGCCGTTCAGATCGCCGGCGGCCAGCGCCGAGGGCTGCGAGCCGGGCGGAGACGACACCGGCGTTCCCACGGTCTGCGGCGTGCCGGCCAGGAAGATGCCGGTGCCGTCGTTGGTGAGCAGCGTGACGGTGGCCATGTCGATGCTGGCGACCACGATGTCGTTATCGCCGTCCTTGTCGAAATCGGCCACCACGATCGGGCCGGGGTTGGCGTCGACGTTGTACTCTTTGGTCAGATCCGCCCGCACCATGGTGCCGACGACAAAGAGCACGCGCACCTGGTTTTTCAGCGACAGCGCCACCGCGGCGTCAAACTGCGTGGTCGGATTGAACTTGCTGATGACCAGCCCGCCGACGCCGGTGTAGTCGGAGCTGCTGCTGAACGGAAAGCCGGTAAAGGCCAGCGTATCCGAGAAGAAGCGGAACAGATCCTTGCGGCTGTCAAACAGCCCGTCCTTGTTGGTCACGCGGATCGCCGCCGGGCCGATGCCTGCCTTGGCCGGCGTGTTCACCATCAGCTGCGACGCCGAGACGAACGAGAAGGTGGCGGTCTTGCTGCCCATCATGACGGTGGCGTCGGGCTTGAAGCCCCAGCCCGTGACCGCGACCATCTCGCCGCCGCTGGTGCTGCCGATGGTGGGACTGGCCCCGAGGAGCATCGGACGCTTGCCCGAGCAGATGGTGTCGGTCGCCGGATTGAGCGAGACGCGGATGAGGTCATCGGGGCCGGTGAACATGGCGCTGCTGCTGTGGCCGGTGCCGACCAGGCAGCCCAGGCCGCCGGCCTGATCAAAGGCGCCGACGCTGACGCCCACATCGCCGCTGAAGCCGCCCGGCAGGCGCAAGAGGAAGGTCGTGGAGCCGGGCGTCGGCGACGGCAGATCGTAGGGGTCCAGATCCTTGACCGCGGCAAAGCCGCCGTGCGTGACCGCGACCTGAAGCGACATCGCCTTGCCGGGCAGCGCGTCCACCGTGACCAGCAGCGTGGGATCGCGAGAGCAGCTCAAAAGACCAAATAAGGCGGAAGCGATAAGCCAATTTTTCATATCGACACCTCTCTGCGAAGCCGCAGGTTCGATGCGAACCGGGCCAGCGGGATTAGAACTGGACGACGCGCAGCCCGAGGTCGCTATTTGGATCTTTCGGACGCAGCGCCAGCCCCACGCCCACGCCCACCGCGCCAGCGACGACAACGCCGCCGATGACGACCCAGAACCAGGCCTTTTTGTAGACCGGTTTTGTATCTTTGGTGGTTGCTAGGAGCAGCGCCGCTTCGGCCTTCTTGCGCTCCTCTTCGCGCGCCTTGGCCAGCGCTTCGGCCTCTTCGGCGCGCTGCTTGGCCAGCCGCTCCAGCGCCTCGCGCTCCGTCGACAGCTTCTCGGCGTCGAGCTTGGCGCGCATGGCGGTCGCGTGCGCATCGGCCTCGGGCGCCAGCGCCGACTTGGGGTCGTCTTTGAGGAAGCGCTCGTAGTAGGCCAGCGCCTCGGAGTAGTGGCCGGCCTTGCGGTGCGCCTGCGCAATGTTGAAGAGCAGGGTAGGCAGCGTCTTCATCTGGTACGCGGCCTGGTAGTCCTCGATGGCCTTGTCGTAGTTGCCGGCCGCGAAGGACTGCGTTGCGCGCGTGACAAACTCCTTGGGCGTCTTGGGCGCGGCGACCGCAGGCGGCTGCCCCGGTGCCGCAGGCGCACCCGGAGTCTGCGCGTGCGCCTGCGAAGCCCAGACGACCAGCAGCAGGAAGACGCTAGCGAACCACCGGAACGTCGAGATCATCATCAGCCTTTTTGTGGCCAGGCGGCGGGGTGGCGGGTTTTGAAAACGGCTTGAACCACGGCTTCTTGATCGGAGGATTCTTCTTGTTAGGATCCACGGGGCCCGGCTGACCCGGCGGCGGGGGCATCACGGCCAGCTTGACGGGCCGCGTGTCATCGTGCGCACCGTCGAAGATCAGCTTCTGCTCGTAGTAGCCCTTGAGGCGGACCACGACCTCCAGCTTGCCCTGGCCAGCCGGCCGCTCGCTCTTCCACGGCGTGGTGCCCAGCGGGCGCAGCTCGGGCGACGACAGCACCTCGGCGCCGCTGGGCTCGCTGTTGACCGCCAGCGTCACCTGCGCGGGCGCCGGCGGTGTCGTCGGCGGTGTCGTCGCTGGCCCCGTCGGCTGGGTCGGCTGGGTCGGCTGCTGCTGCTGCTGCTGCGTCTGCTGCGGGCGGTTCATCACGATGAGCCCGGCCGCCGCCATGGCCAGCACGCCGGCCACGCCCAGGATCACCGGCAGCGGGCTGCTCTTCTTGATGACGATCTCTTCGGGCTTTTCCAGCACGCTCGGCGGCGGCTGCACGATGACCACCGCGCCGGTGCCCGACGCCGTCGAGTGCAGGCCCAGCTGTTCGAGAGACGCGAGCACCTGCCGCATCGACGGGCGGACCTCGGGCTTTTTCTCAAGCATCTGGTGGACCAGCGTGTCGATCTCGGGCGCGATCCCCGGCACCACCTCGCGCAGGGGCTTGGGCTGCTCCATGATGTGCTGGGCGATGAGATCGCCCGAGCCGCTGCCGACGAACGGCGGCGTGCCGGACAGCATCTGGTACAGCATGCAGCCGAGCGAGTAGACGTCCGATTTGTCAGAGGTCTTGCCGATGCCGCGACACTGCTCGGGCGACATGTACGTCGGCGTGCCGAGGATGGCGCCGGTCGTGGTCTTTAGGACCTCGCCGCCCTCGGGCTCCATGACCTTGGCGATGCCGAAGTCGAGCACCTTGGCGCGCTCTCCCGACGGCGTCTCGGGGTCGGGCACCAGCAGGACGTTCTCCGGCTTGAGATCGCGATGCACGACGCCCTTTTCGTGGGCGGCGGCCAAGGCGGCGGCGATCTGCCGCGTCACGCGCAGCGCATCCGGCACCAGCAGCTTGTTGACCTTGGCGAGGCGAGCGCGCAGCGACTCCCCCTCCAGGTACTCCATCATCATGTAGGCAGCGCCGTCGTCGAGCTGCCCGTAGTCGTGGACCTTCACCAGGCCGACGTGATGCACCAGGCTGGTCGTGTGCGCCTCGTTCATGAAGCGCTGCACCGACTCCTTGTCGGCCGTCAGCTTGGCGTGCAGCACCTTGATGGCGACGCGCTGGTTCAGCGTCGTGTGGAGCGCCTCAAACACCGCGCCCATGCCACCCATGCCGATAAGGCGGGAGATCTTGTACTTGCCAATGCTCGTCCCAATGAGTGGGTGCGGCGTGGCATCGCTTTCGGGCTGGGCGCTCATGGGTTGTCGTGGCGCTGGGCCTTTATCATCTTACAATAAATTTGTGTTCAGAAGCACCTATTGGATGTGCCAAGAAATTTGAAAGTCCGCGAACTTATGGCGCTAACACACAGGCGCACTGCCCAAAGCGCTGCCGTTGACCCCAGGCGGACGCCGGTTGTGCTAGCTTTCCGGTCGTGAACCGCTACCGCTGTAGCAAGTGTCCCTACGTGTACGATCCGCGGCGCGGCGATCCCGATGGGGGGATTCCGCCGGGAACCCCGTTTGACCGGATTCCCAATAGCTGGCGCTGCCCGATCTGCGGCGCCACCAAGCGCGACTTCTACCCGCTTGCCGCCGAGGCGCCTGCCGCTGCCCCGGCCAAGGCCGCCCCGGCTCGCGTGTCGGCCCCGGCGCCCGAGCCAGCGGCCAGCTTCGCCCCGCGCCCGCCTCCTGGCCCGCCGCCGAGCCCCGGCGGGTGGACCGTGGGCTCGCTAAAGCGAACTTAGGATCATCCAGACCAGGACGCTCAGCAGCAGCCCCAGGGCCAGCCCGAACAGCCGGTCGCGGCTGAACCAGCCCACGAGCCCGGCCTCTCGTCGCCGTCGGGAGAGCAGCTGAGCCTGATGCAGACGGCCCAGCTCCTGGGTGGTGACGCGGTCGCTGAGCTTCTCTTTGGGCGCCGTCTGCTCGGTCGCTTCGGGCTCGTCCTCGTCCAAGGCTAGGGCGGGCAGCGCCTTGGCCGCGACCAGGGCCGCGTCGTCGGAGATAACCGGCGGCGGCGGCACGGGATCGGGGACCTGCTCGACCGTCTGCGAGAGCACGCGCGACGGCAGCGGCATGGTGTCATCCCCTTCGCTCGGGACCGGCTGGCTGGCCGGCAGCGTCGGAAATGGCATGGTGATGGCGTGCTCGGACGGCTCGTCGCGCGGCGCCAGCTCCCCGGCGCGGCGGGCCAGGCCGCCGCTCGGCCCGAGCAGTCCGTCCAGGCTGTCGCTGTTTTCCATCGCTTCGAGCTCGATGGAGGCGATGAGCGCGGTGGCGGTGCGCTCTTCCAGCGTCGACCACTCGGCGGGATCGGCGCCGCAGATCTCGCGCAGGTGGGTCGCAAACGAGGCCCGATCCATCCACAGGCTGGCGCGGCAGGTGGCGGCATGAAGCTGCTCATAGAGCTCGCGCGCCGTCGCTGGACGCTCATCGGGCGCCAGCGCCAGCGCCCGCAGCAGCACCGCATCGAGCTCGGGGCTGAGCCCGGCGCACAGCTTGGACGGCGGCGCGATCTCAGCGCCGTAGATCTCGGCCGGACTCTGCCCCACCTGACCGACGAACAGGCGGCGGTCGGTAAAGACTTCGTAGAGCACGGCGGCCAGCGAAAAAAGATCCGAGCGCGCATCCAGCGCTTCGCCGCGGGCCTGCTCCGGCGACATGTAGCCGACCTGGCCGCGGGCGTGCGGACCGGTGCCCAGCTCGGCATCGGCCTGGGCGATGCCGAAGTCGGTCAGCTTGATCTCGCCCTCGACGGAAAGCATGATGTTGGTCGGCGAGACATCGCGATGGATGAGGCCCAGCGGCCGCCCATCCGGACGGCAGAGCCCGTGCGCATAGTCGAGCGCGCTGCACAGCTCGCGACCCAGAAACAGCGCCGCCGCCGGGCTCAGCCGCCGTCCGCGCCGTCGCGTTCGCCGCAGCACCAGCCGCAGATCGCCGCCGCGCACCAGCTCCATGACCAGGAAGCAGACCCCATCGATCTCGGTCAGATCGAGCACGCGCACGATCGCCGGATGCTCCAGGCTCGCGCTCAAACAGGCCTCGCGCAGGAACAGCGCCGCGGCCTCTGTGCTCTCGCTGAGCTCGGGACGCAGGCGCTTGAGCACCACCGGCTTGGAGAATCCCCCCGGAGCGAGCCTTTGGCCGCGGTAGAGCGCTGCCATCCCGCCTTGGGCAAGATGGCTATCCAGGACGTAGCGCGCCGGTTCGGCGAGAAGGGCGTCCGGGGCGCGCGGCTCTAGACCCGGCACGGACCCGACGGAGGACACGCGCGCAGAGTAGTCCGCTCGCGGAGCAAAGGCAATTGGATTGCGAGGTTCCGTTCTTATGCAGGGATCGGTGGCGACAGCGGTCACTGGTTTGCTCGCTTCTTGACGGGGAACTGGGACGGGCGGCGCGGATCTGACTGGCAATCAGCTGAGGGTCAGTGGGCAGTGCGCGGAATGGGATTTTGTTGACACATTGCGTTAGCGCGGTCTACACACCGCGTTATCTCATATTAGTTACGTTAACTTACCCGAATTCAGGGTTAAACCTGAGCCCTGAATTGGGTAAACGAAGTTAGGAGGGTAGGACATGGCGCTCCCCCCGGGTCCGCGGCTGCCGGCAATCGTTCAGACGTACCTGTTCATCAAGCATCCGCTCTGGTTTTTTGATGAGTGCCTGCGCCGCTACGGCGATGTCTTTACGATCGAGATGGTCGCGGTCGGAAAGAGCGTTCACGGCGTCCGCCCCGAGACTATCCGCGAGATGTTCATCGCCTCCCCGGACTACCTTCACGCCGGCGAAGCCAACTCCATCGTGCAGCCGCTCATCGGCCAGAACTCGGTGGCCCTGCTCGACGAGGATGACCACGCGCGGGTGCGCCGCATCCTCAAGGGTCCGCTGCACGGCGAAAAGATGCGCGCGCACGGCCGCACCATCATGGACGCCACCCGCCACGCCATCAAGGACTGGAGCGCGGGCGAGCATCACTCGATGCTGAACGTGATGCAGGACATCTCGCTGGAGGTGATCCTGCGCGTGGTCTTCGGCATCACCGAGCGCAGCGCCATGCCCGAGGCGGCCAAGAACGTGCTGTCGATGGTGACCGCGTACACACCGTCGCTGCTGGTGATTCCGCCGATGCGCCGCGACCTGGGCCCGTGGAGCCCGGGCGGACGCTTCGCGCGCCGGCGCCAGGTTGTGGACGACTGGCTGCTCGGCGAGATCGCCAGCCGCCGCAAGCAGCCGGACAAGCGCCGCGTGGACGTGCTGAGCGCGCTGGTGCTGGCGCAGGAGCAGGGCGAAGCGCCGCTCTCCGACAAAGAGATTCGCGACCAGATCGTGACGCTGTTCGTGGCCGGTCAGGACACGACCTCCGCGACGCTGACGTGGGCCATGAGCCTGCTGCACGCGAACCGCCCGGTGCTGGAGCGGCTGCTCAGCGAGATCGAGACGCTGGGTGCGGATCCCGATCCCGAGCAGATGGCCGCCTTGCCGTTTCTGGGCGCGGTGTGCAACGAAGCGCTGCGCGCAGCCACCACGGTGCCGGCCGCCGCGCGCATGCCGGTCAAGCGGCCGCTGCGCCTTCAGGGCTACGACATTCCGCCGGGCATGTATGTCTCGCCCAACATCTACCTCGCGCACCACAACCCCGCGGTCTATCCCGATCCGTGGGCCTTCAAGCCCGAGCGCTTCCTGGAGCGCGAGTACTCGCCCTACGAGTTCCTGCCGTTTGGCGGCGGCGCCCGGCGCTGTCTGGGCATGGCGCTCTCGTACTACGAGATGCGGCTGGTGCTGGGCACGATCCTGGCGACGCTGCGCTTTGCCGCCGACAGCCCCGAGGTCGCCCCGCACCACCTGCGCGGCATGGTCCTGGTTCCTGCGGATGGCGGCATGCTGCGCGTCACCGAGCGGCGCAGCGCGCGCCCGCGGCGTCCAGCGGCAGCCAGTGATGTGACAGCGAGCGCGGTGCTTTAGAAAATGGCGGGCACAAAAGAGAGCGGAATGAAGTCGATCCTGTTTGACCTTTTGACCGAGTATCGCGAGCTCATCTTGGTGGGCATCGGGCTGCCGGTCGGGACCGTGTTCGACTCGGTGTTTCGGCTGCGCAACTTCGTCTACGAGCGCTTCATCGCCACGCCCGAGCGGCACGAGGAGCGCGTGCGCGACATCCAGGATCAGGTGCGCCGCTGGGCTGCGCTGCCCGACGCCGAGCGCAAGCCCATGTGCACGGATCGCAAGACCTGGATGAACCTGAGCACGCGCTTTGCGCCCAAGTCGCAGTGGCAGCCCATCCGCATGGGCTCGCTGCGCGACATCCTGTCGATCGACACGCAAAAAAAGACGGTGCGCATCGAGCCGTTTGTCACCGTCGGACAGGTGACGCGCTTTCTGGTCCCGCGCGGCCACATGCTGGCGGTCACGCTGGAGATCGAAGAGGCCACGGTCGGCGGTCTGGCGATGGCCGTGGGCATGACCACGCACTCGCACAAAGCGGGCCTCCTGCAAGAGACGGTCGAGGCCTACGAAGTGGTGCTGGCCGACGGGCGGCTGGTGCGCGCGACGCGCGAGGAGAACGCGGATCTGTTTCACGCGCTGCCGTGGTCGCACGGCACCCTGGGCCTGCTGGTCGCGCTGGAGATCCGCATCATGCCGGTCAAGCCCTACATCCACCTGACCTACACGCCGTCGCACTCGCAGGACGACTACTGCCAGCGCATGCACAGGCTGAGCACCGCCCCCGATGCGCCCGATTTTGTCGAGGCCACGGTCTTTTCCAAGGACAAGGCCGTGATCATGAGCGGCGATTTTGCCGACGTGAAGACGCCCGAGGAGCGGGCCAAGGTGAACCGCATCGGCCTGTGGTACAAGCCGTGGTTCTACAAGCACGTCGAGACCTTCCTCGACAAGGGCGGCGGCGACGAGTACATCCCGCTCGCGCACTACCTCATGCGCCACAACCGCAGCATCTTCTGGGTGGTCGCCGATATGATCCCCGGCGGCAACCATCCGCTGTTTCGCGCCGTGCTCGGCTGGATGATGCCGCCCAAGATCGCGTTCATCAAGTTCTCGACGACGCCGACCGTGCGCAAGATGACCTTCACGCTGCAGGTCTTTCAGGACATCGTACTGCCCATGAGCGCGATGAAGAGGGCCATCGACAAATCGCACGAGCTCTTCGAGATGTATCCGGTGCTGCTCTACCCGTCGCGCGTCTACGA
>Ga0075163_10001466_pt1 | contig 31803 bp, 22 predicted proteins | sample JI1023141ADNA_FD_71478 | JGI IMG/M metagenome (GOLD analysis project Ga0075163, IMG submission 71478) | Wastewater effluent complex algal communities from Wisconsin, to seasonally profile nutrient transformation and Carbon sequestration -... | ecosystem: Engineered > WWTP > Effluent > Algae...
CGAGGCTTCCAAATGCGTGGCCATATCTGCTAGGCGAAATTGCAGCGCTTGGAATGAACTGATCGGTTTACCAAATTGCTGGCGCTGCTTCATATAGGCAATCGCTGCTTCCAAAGAGGCCCGGGCAGCACCCAAAGAGCAAGCAGCAATATTAACGCGCCCCCCATCTAAAGCTTTCAAAGCAAGCTTAAATCCCTCACCTTCTTTTCCTAATAAACTATCCGCGGGAACAATACAATTTTCAAAAAACACCATGCTGGTCGGTTGACTATTCCAACCCATTTTCTGCTCAGGCTTGCCAAAGCTAAGGCCTGGCGATTTTTTATCAACAATAAAGGCGGAAATACCGTTTTTACTTAGATCAGTTTTTGCCATGACAATATAAACGTCGCTGTGACCTCCGCCCGAAATAAAGGCCTTGGTACCATTCAAATAATAATCATTTCCGCGTTTCTCGGCACGAGTTTTTAAGGAGGCAGCATCAGATCCAGACCCAGGTTCGGTTAAGCAATAACTGCTGAAATATTCCATCGTTGCTAACTTTGGCAGCCATTTTTTTCTTTGCGCCTCATTGCCAGCCGTTTCAATCATCCCTGAAACCATGTTATGGATAGATAAATAAGCCGCAGTTGAAGGACAGGCAGCGGCTAATTCTTCAAAGACAATGGCGGCGACAATCCGGCCAAAACCACTGCCTCCATTTTCTTCCTTAATATAAATCGAAGCGAATCCCAGGGACGCGGCTTTACGGAGACATTCAACCGGGAAAATTTTGTTTTTATCCCATTCCGCCGCGTGAGGAAGCATTTCTTTTTCAGCAAATAACCTAGCGTTTTGTTGAATGGCAGATAGTTCTTCATTGAAATGAAAATCCATTGCTTTTGCTCCTATAACGGTTTTACGACTTTAAATAGTTTATCGTTCTTCGTATCCCAGCTGATAAATAATTAAATCTAGTTTTATTTGCTTTTACTGAATATAACAAATAAAAATTAATGATAAAGACAATGGCTATCCCCTATTTCGCCTTAATGTATAGATAATATATTTTTTCATGGATTCTTTTTCTGTCAATCAATTGCCTGATCAAATGGTTGCTTACCTTGCCCCCCAAGGCTTAGAAAATATACTTCAAGACTTACTGGGGCGTAGAGTTTTGGCTCAATTAGGCTCTTTGTTCATTTGCGATCAATTGTTGCCTAACCTGTATTGGGCCCAAAATATCTGGCATAATCCGCAAATGATACCGATAACTTCCATCAATGATGCCGCTCGAAAATTAAAATCCATTCAACGAAATTGGTGCGTCTATGCGTATCAATTACATCGTCGCAGTCATCTTATCCAAGAGCAATTGCCCAAGCTGAAAAATTTTCCTCTCACTTTCCCTAATGATTTGCCGCTAAACCCTTCCATCGGTTCCTGGACATTATTATCTCCCCAGATGATGTTGGTTTCCCCTCAGTGCTCAAGCTCTTTTCCTAATGGAGAAGCACATTTTATAGAAAATAAAATCGATCCGCCCAGTCGGGCCTATCTCAAATTATGGGAAGCGCTGACCATATTGGGTAAGAATCCTAAACCTGGCGATATTTGTCTTGATTTGGGCAGTAGTCCTGGGGGATGGAGCTGGGTGTTGGCAGAATTAGGAGCAAAGGTAATAAGTGTTGACAAAAGCCCTTTGGATCCAAGTCTCAACAATCATCCGTTGATTTCTTATATCAAAACCAGTGCTTTTGCGCTTGACCCATTTGCTTTCCCTCATCTTGATTGGATTGTTTGTGATATTATTTGCTATCCCTTGAAATTATTTCAATTTATCCAAAAATGGATAATTAAATTTCCAAATGCACAATTTATTTGCACCCTTAAATTTCAAGGGGAAACCGACCATCAAACCACCGCCCTATTTGCCAGTATCCCAAATTCGAAAATCATCCATTTATCCCATAATAAACACGAACTCACTTGGTTTCGTGGGTTTTGATGATAATACTTTCAGTGTTTCAAGTAATAATGTATGGATTGGATGAATATAGAAAATATTTTTTATTAACCACGCTATTTTGATGGATTCTTTTATATGTTATCATCTGATAAAATCAAAACACTGCAAGCAATCGAACAAAAAATCCTATGGTTATCTACCTGGATGATTCATCATGCAAACAATATCCGCCCCAATCCGGATGGACTTAAAATCGGTGGTCACCAAGCTTCCAGTGCATCTTGTGTAACAATTTTAACCGCACTTTATTTTGCGGTACTACGTTCACAAGATAAGATATCAATTAAACCCCATGCCAGCCCTATTTTTCATGCTATCCAATATTTATTAGGGAATCAGAAAGTTGAAAACCTTATTAATTTTCGTGGATTAGGTGGGGCGCAGTCATATCCATCGCGCACCAAAGATTATCCGAATGTTGATTTTTCAACTGGTTCCGTTGGATTAGGGGTTTCCATCACTTTATTTGCAAGCTTACTGCAAGATTATTTAGCTGCGCATAAAATGCTTCCGCAGGATCACCAAATGAGCAGGATGATTGCTTTATTAGGGGACGCGGAACTTGATGAAGGCAATATTTATGAATCATTACTTGAGGGTTGGAAACATAATGTCCGCAATCTTTGGTGGATTGTGGATTATAATCGCCAAAGCCTTGATAATGTTACCAAAAATCAATTGAACAAAGTGATTGCTGACCAATTCAAAAGTTACGGTTGGCGGGTTATTGAATTAAAATATGGCCAACAATTACAGGCGTTATTTCAGCAACCCGGCGGTCATTTAGTCAAAGATTGGTTAGAAAAATGCCCCCATGACCTTTATTCTGCTTTAGTTTATAAACAAGAACGCGCCTGGCGAGATCAGTTGAGGCAGGATATTAAAGATCCTCAATTCGATAAGTTATTGTTAAAATATAACGACCAACAACTACATGCCATTATGGCCAATCTGGGCGGCCATGACTTTACAACTTTACTGCAAGGGTTTGAGCAAGCGAGCGACAGCCAACCAACCTGCTTTATTGCCCATACTATTAAGGGGTATCAATTACCGTTCGCCGGACATAAAGATAACCACGCAGGCCTTTTAAATGCGGAACAAATAAAGACATTGCAGGAAAAATTGGCAATCCCCACCGGGCAAGAATGGTCTCCATCTGCCGGAATGAGCCAATCAAAAGAAGAGATCCAGAAATTTATTCAATCCTCCCCCTATCAACAGAAAATTTTCAAAACTGTTTTACAACCCATTAAAAATTTACCCAATAAACTTCCCGATATCGGCTACCACGAACGCCAATCAACCCAGGAAGCTTTCGGCAGATTGATGACGGAAATCAGCAAGTTGGATGATCAGTGGGTTAATCATGTGGTAACAACTTCACCTGATGTTACCGTATCCACCAATTTGGGTGGATGGGTTAATAGGCGTAGCATTTTTGCCAAAAATCAGCAGGAAGATTTATTTCGCCAATTACAAATACCATCCGCCCAGCGCTGGCAACCAAATCCAAGCGGCCAGCATGTGGAACTTGGAATTGCGGAAAACAACTTATTTACAGCTTTAGCCGCCTTTGGTTTAGCGGAGCCCTTGTTTGGCCAACAAATGATCCCTATCGGCACTTTATACGATCCTTTTATTGCCCGTGGTCTAGATGCCATGATATATGCCTGTTACCAAGATGCCCGATTTATTTTGGTTTCAACGCCGTCCGGTATTAGCTTATCATCAGAAGGCGGCGCCCACCAATCCATTATCACGCCGTTAATCGGTATTAGCCAAGACAATTTAAACTATTATGAACCGGCTTTTGCCGATGAACTTTCAATTATCTTATGTCATGCGATCAAAAACCTTCATCATCGCCCAACTATCAACAAGTCAGCCGCATCCTCCACCTATCTTCGCTTATCAACCAAATCAATTGCCCAACCAAAAAGAAATATAACCCCCGCGTTGGAAAATGCCATGATTCAAGGGGGATATTGGCTGAAAGAACCTGCCTTACAAAGTAAACTTGCCATTATTAGTTGCGGGGTTATTACTGCCGAAGCCATGGCAGCCTGGGAGCAAGTTTCAGAGGATTGCCCAGAAGTTGGGCTTTTGGTCGTCACCTCACCCGACCAACTATATGCTGGCTGGGATCAGCACCAGGATAATGCCAACGAAGAATCACATATTAGCCAGTTATTGTCCGTTTTGGCCCCTTCCGCGCATTTGGTAACCGTTATCGATGGTCACCCTGCCACGCTAACTTGGATGGGCAGTGTGCATGGCCACCATGTTCAAAGCCTAGGTGTGACCCATTTTGGACAATCGGGTTCGGTTAGCGACCTTTACCGCCTGCATCATATTGATCGTCAATCAATTTTAGATGCTTGCGCCCAAGCCCTGGTAAAAATGATTTGATCTGGCCAAGTAATATTCGCATAAGATTTTCTTCGTTTTCAAGAAGGATCGGCTAGATAGTAATATTAAATTGGGTGCTGTTATAGATGAGGGAATATTTATTTTTTGGCAAATCTTTTTATACTGAAGCTCGAAATATCAATAGTACTTTTTCCCTCTATGGCAAGTTGCGCTAAAACTTCACCAATTGCCGCCGAATGTTTGAAGCCGTGACCCGAGCATGGCGAAGCTAAAATAATTGACGGATGTTTCGGGTGTGTGTCAATGACGAAATGAAAATCCGGCGTGACGGTATAGAGGCAGGAAACTGCTTTGACGCATTTATCCCTTAAATCAGGAAAATAAGGTGCAACAAAATCCTTATACATTGCCTTGATTTCCACTTCGCTGACTTCTCGATTTACGGTGTCCGCCGTGGTACTCGTATCATATTGTTCGCTTGCAATTTTCACTCCCCCCTTTTGTCCATCAATGGCGGGGAACCCATAAATACTTTGTTTATTCCCTTGGAGTTCCCAAATGAATATCGGGAAGTTCTTCGGCTCAAAGCGTTTGATAGAAGTTTGGACGTCAAACCAAAACAAAACTTGCCGAATGACTTTAAAATTTTTTGAATACTCATCCCCGATAAGTGTTGGAAGCCATGGCCCTGTACTAACAATTAGTTTTTTAGCTTGGTATTCACCAAGATTGGTTTGGACGCGAACACTTCCGTCTTTTTCGGAAAAACTTGCCACTTTTTCGTTTTTGTGCATGGTTGCACCGTATTTTTCCGCAAGAAATAGTTGCGCGCTAACGCATTCCTCGGGACGTAAGAATCCCGCCTTGTACTCGTAATAACCAGTTTCATTATCTTGCAGGTTGAATTGTGGAAAACGCTTGCGAATTTGATGGGCGTTTAAAATTTCATGTTTAATGTTGAATTTTTTGGCCGCTGCAACGGTGTTTTCAAAAAAATTCTTAACATGCATGATGCCAGTCTTTGCACCACTCGAAACGATAAGCCCGCCGGTAATCTCTAGAAGTTTTTTACCAGTTTCCTTTTCAATTTCTTGCCATATTTCGTAAGAGCGAAGGGCAAGTGGCGTATATTGTTCACCTTCACCGATTGCTTGCCTGGTTATCCGCGAATCCCCGTGTGATGAACCTAACATATGCGGTGGTGAAAACTGATCTATCCCTAAAACTCTATTTCCGCGTTTTGCCAGCTGATACAAAGCGGCACTACCCATAGCACCCAGCCCCAGAATAATTGTATCAAACTGATTTTTCATCATTATCCCAAGTACTCATAGTTATCAGGAAAGAATCAAAACTTCTGATTACATTACAACTGGCTGTTTTTTATCCTCAATTTCTTTGGCTTTTTTCTCAATCAATTCTACTAAATGATCAACAATTGAAGCATCTTTCAAGCGATGATGCGGAATACCCGCAACATAAACCTGGTGGGTGTTATTCCCCCCCCCTGTAAACCCAATATCTGTTTCCCTGGCTTCACCGGGACCATTGACCACACATCCAATAACGGAAACCGTCATCGGGGTAGTAATATGGGCGATTCTCTCTTCTAGTTTTTCAACGGTTTTAATCACTTCAAATTGCTGGCGAGCGCAAGATGGACAAGAAACCAATGTAACGCCACGCCTTCTTAGGCCCAAAGCCTTCAACATGTCAAAGCCAACTTTAACTTCCTCGACCGGATCCGCTGATAATGAAACACGAATAGTATCACCAATCCCCGCCCATAACAAGCTGCCCATGCCAATAGATGATTTCACGGTGCCAGCTCGCAAACTGCCAGCCTCGGTAATTCCCAAATGCAAGGGATAATCGCAAACTTCCGCTAATTGTTGGTAGGCAGCCACCGCTAAGAAAATATCAGAAGCTTTGCAGCTAATTTTTGTATTAAAAAAATCATTATCCTCTAATAAACGCAGATGGTTTAAGGCACTTTCCACCATCGCTTCGGGACAAGGTTCGCCATATTTTTCTAATAGTTCTTTTTCAAGTGATCCAGCATTCACTCCAATTCGGATTGAGCATCCATGATCCTTAGCTGCCTTTATAACTTCTTTAACCCTTTCGGATGATCCAATATTGCCAGGGTTAATCCGTAAGCAAGCAGCCCCAGCCTTGGCCGCCTCCAATGCTCGTTTATAGTGGAAGTGAATATCAGCCACGATAGGAATAGTCACTTGTTTGACGATTTCTTTTAACCCCGTCGTTGACTCTTCATCCGGGCAAGAAACGCGAACAATATCAGCTCCAGCGTCTTGGATTTGTTTAATTTGCGCAACCGTTGCCTTCACATCGCTGGTCAAGGTGTTGGTCATAGACTGAACGGAAATCGGCGAATCGCCGCCTACCGCCACATTACCAACCATAATTTTTCTTGATTTGCGTCGATGAACGTCACGATATGGGCGAACACTACTAGACATTAAACACCTTCCAGTTGATAGCGAGATAGTTTATGATTAGGCAACATTATTGTTTTTACAGTTTACGGCAATTGACATCCAAGATCAATGCCGCGTTTATAATCTTTTTACCATAGATACATGGTATCATTATTTGGATAAATTTTTCAGCTAATCAATAATATTTTGTGACATCCTAAAAAAAATATGTTACCAAGGAAATTCAAAACTAATTTATTTCTATTCTTATTTGTTACAACCTTATTTAAACGACAGATATAAGAGGAGTTTCCCTTTGTCTATACCTATTATCCAGCAAGTACGAGTTGGCAGCTATATTATGAAGCAGCGGTTGAAAGGGGTTAAAAAGTATCCTCTGGTTTTAATGTTAGAGCCTTTGTTCCGTTGTAACTTGGCCTGCTCAGGCTGCGGCAAGATTGATTATCCCGATGAAATACTCAATAAGCGCTTGTCTGTGAAAGAATGTTTGGACGCAGTTGACGAGTGTGGCGCTCCTATTGTTTCAATTCCTGGTGGTGAACCCCTGTTGCATAAGGAAATGGGTGAGATTGTGGCAGGGATTGTCGCGCGTAAAAAATTTGTTTACTTATGCACGAATGCTTTGTTGCTGGAAAAAAAGATGGATCTTTTTAAGCCCAGCCCTTACTTGACTTTCTCTATTCACTTAGACGGTTTGAAAGAGGAGCATGACAAGTCAGTTTGTCAAGATGGCGTTTTTGATCGTTGTGTTTCAGCTATTAAAGAAGCAAAAAAGCGTGGTTTTCGCGTGAATGTCAACTGCACCCTTTTCAATAATGCCAATCCGGAACGAGTGATTGCCTTTTTTGACTGGTGCAAACAAGAAAAGATTGATGGTATAACGGTTTCCCCCGGTTATGCGTATGAACGCGCCCCTGATCAAGGACATTTCCTTAATCGCCTTCAAACCAAAGAACTGTTCCGCAATGTATTAAAGGATTCCAAAAAGAAAAAATGGGATTTCAGTCAATCCATGATGTTTCTGGATTTTCTGGCTGGCAATCAATCCTATCATTGTACACCTTGGAGCAATCCAACACGCAACGTATTCGGCTGGCAACGCCCTTGTTATTTACTTGGGGAAGGCTACGCTGAATCATTCAAAGAATTAATGACTACCACCAATTGGGATTCTTATGGGACCGGTAATTACGAAAAATGTGCGGATTGTATGGTTCATTGTGGATATGAAGGCTCAGCCATCAATGATACCTTGGATAATCCCTTAAAAGTCGTTAAAGTTAAGTTGTTTGGCATTAAGACCAAAGGGAAGATGGCCAAGGAAATTGATTTAAGCAAACAAAGAAAGGCAGATTGGCTTTTTGATAAGCAGGTTGAAACCTTTTTATCAGACGTTCATTTAACAACCCCTGCCAAATCAAAAACTGCTGAAAGCAAAGTCCGGGCAAAAGAGCCGAGCAATATAGTTTAATCTGCGCCTGGCTAAATAAAACTGTTTACCAAGATCAAGGAACTCTTTTAAAAGTTTTGGTTCCTTGAAGAGGATGTTGATTACGCCTTTGGTGTCTATTTTCCCATCTGCCTGAAATAAAGCAGCAATCTTGGCGTGTATTTTTTTCTGGGCTGGGTCTAAAATAACCCTAATAATAATAAATGGAATTTTGTGAGCATGGGCAATCTCTGCCATTGCATAACTTTCCATATCAACAGCAACAGCATTGGTCTGATGAAAAACATCTATTTTCTGTTGTGAGTCAATAATAGGATATTTTGATCCTAAAATAGTGCCAGTTGAATAAAAACAACCCAATTGAGCACTAATTTTATTTCCCCATTTAGCTGACGTTAGTATTTCTTGGCCCGATAGGGTAGCAACCGATTTTGCAATAACAACCGTCCCCACATCTAAATCAGGATCTAAGCCGCCAGCAAAACCAAAACTAATCAATCCCTCCACCTGGCGATCAATAAAACTTTGGGTTAGGCTTTTGACTTTCTTATCACTTCCACCCGCAATTCCCACAAAATTTTGGGAAAACCCATGTAATAAGGTTGCTTCAAGCCGCATTCCCACAATAATTGCAATTTTCTCTTTCAATTATTTTTATCTTTATACAGAAGAAACAGAAATCGGGTTAGGAAAAAGCAACTTTACCGTCGTTCCTTTTCCAGGAGTGCTGTCAATTTCCAAATGCCCTTTATGCAGTTCAATCAGCATTTTGACCATCGGCAACCCTAAACCGGTTCCTTGCTGGGTTCTGGTTAATTGATTCTCAATCTGACCGAAAGGTTCAATTGCGGTAACAATATCTTCTTTGCTCATACCGATACCGGTATCGCTCACACTGACTATAACAGCGGAACCATCGTTTGTTTTTGTAAATTCTAATCGGACTGCCCCCCCCTTGGGGGTAAATTTGCAAGCATTTGACAGTAAATTGACTAGCATTTGTTTCATAGCGCGGGGATCGGCATATATTTTTTCAATATTATCAAAAACTTTGCTAGATAGCGACAAGGATTTTTTGGCAGCCATTCCCTCAATTAACGACATACAAGATTTATTAATACTAGAAATATCCAACCATTCACAATATATCTCCATTTTACCGGCTTCAATTTTTGCCAAATCCAAGATATCATTGATCAATGATAGTAAATGCGTACCGCTATTATAAATATCTTGAGCATAAATGACGTAACGAGGCTGCTGTATTTCGCCAAACATTTGTTTAGAAATAATTTCGGAAAATCCGATGATCGCATTTAATGGTGTTCTTAATTCATGGCTCATGAGAGCTAGGAATTCCGATTTTGATCGATTTGCTATTTGTGCTCTTTCCCTTTCTCGAATGGCCTCATCTCTTGCCCTAGCCAAAGCCATTTCTGCATTTTTTCGAGCGGTTATATCGCGAAAGAACCAAACCCAGCCATAGTGATTCAAATCTTGATTTTTTAAAAGAGCGGCATGTACCTCTAAAATCCGTCCGTCGTTTAAGCTTATCTCATCATCGTAACCGGATGTTTTGGTTAATTCAGAATTTGTCGTCATTGCATCAATAATTGATTGCGATTTTTTATGAACTATATCTAACATCAAACTCTTTATTTCATCGACAGGTTTGCCCTCCAGACCCGTCAGCGTTATCCGCCAAATATCTACAAATTTTTTATTATGAGAAACAATTCTCAGTTCCGGATTGATAACAATAATCCCATCCACAGAAACTTCTTGTTGTACCTGTAATAATAAATTGCGCTGGGCCAAATATTGATCTCTCTGGCGCAACTCATCTGTCGTTAGGGAAAGGGCTTCAACATATTGTTTTAGGGATTGATTTTTTGAAACCACAAAAAAACTTAAAAACCCCACGATCAGCGACGCGATTAACCCTATACCAATAAGAGTAGAACGGTTAGGTGACTGAACTGACCAACCATCTTTAGGAATTGCTGCCATTTGCCAAGAACCGCCAGGCAAGGAAATATCAACTATTACGGGATTTTCTAAAAAAACCCTGCTGTCGCCAACAAAAATCCCTCCGGAAGAACCCTTGCCGTCAACGCCACGAATTGCCAGTTTTAGCTCATTTGCTGCATCAGAAAAACGAATCTCTGTCAGCATAGTTGAATATTTAATAACGATAGCAATTTGTCCCCAATATGAAAGGGCTTGAATTTCGTTTTCTTCAGCGGATAAAAAAACCGGCAGCCATGCAACAAAAGTTTTTTCCCCATCAATCATTTCCAGCGGACCCGCAATAACGGAATTGCCTGAGGCCATCGCCAAACGAAAACTTTGAAATAATTTTTGGTAATCGCCAATATGCTGACCAATCAGAATTGAATTTCCAGTTCTCGGATAGCTGTCCGTAATATGGGTATTGCGGATCAAAAGAATTTTTAAAGAAACCGGGCTTTTCGCATACATATCTTTTGAAAAAGCTTGAAATTCTTCTTCTGTTATATCGCCATGGATAGAAATAAATGTGTTCAAACTTTGGGACAGTAAAAGGGCGCTGTTTAAAGTACTTTCTAAACGGGAACGAACGACACTTGCTCTATCCAATACTGCATTCCGCTGGGATTGGACAAACCTTTCCTGATCAATGCGGTCAATATAAAACAGCCCGACCAAGATACCGCTCATGGGAACAATAATCGCTATTAAGGGTAATAGCCTGCGAGGTGACTTAAACAAGGCAATCGCACTGCTCCATAAAAATCTTTTCAAACAACCTCCCTAACTTTTTATTACATCCCGTGGATGGAACGGATATTATTTGAATTCCTTAAATTTCGATAGCGTGATAAAGCCCACAAAGGAAAATAACGGGCATACCCATGATATTTCAAATAAAAAACGCGTGGAAATCCAACCGAAGTAAATAAATCTTCTTGCCAACGACCTTTTTCACGTGGGCAATTGATTAAATATTGTATTCCTTTTTCAACAGCCTCGTGCCCAACTTGACCAGCTGCCATTAAACCCAACAAAGCCCAGGCAGTCTGCGATGGGGTACTGGCTTTACATTCTTGTTTTCTCTCCACCCAATAACTTGCGCCATCCTCACCCCACCCTCCATCTTGGTTTTGTCGTGCGAATAACCAATTAATTGCTTTTTGAATGTATGGTTGCCCCATATCTTCATCTACCGCGTTTAAAGCGCATAAAACCGACCAAGTGCCATAAATGTAGTTTGTACCCCACCTACCAAACCACGATCCATCTTTTTCTTGATTTTTCTTAAGATATTTCATGGCTTTGACTATCCGAATATCATCTTTTTTAACGCCGATTTGCGCTAAAAAACTAATGCAGCGAGCGCTAACATCCGCCGTGGGTGGATCTAATAAAGCACCATGATCCGAAAAAGGAATATGATTTAAATAATAATGATGGTTATCTATATCAAAAGCGCCCCATCCCCCATTATGTGATTGCATTCCTTTAACCCAGGTTGATGCTATATCAATTTGCTCTAAATAATGATGACGATCAGCACGGTCCAAGATCATTCCCACCACAGCAGTATCATCGACATCTGGATAATAAGCATTGTTATATTGAAACGCCCATCCCCCCGGTTTCAGATCAGGCGCTTTGATTGCCCAATCACCTTTAATATCAGTAATTTGTTTGCGCTTTAACCAATCCAACCCTTTCATAATTGTTGGAGCGTGGCTAGCTTCCCCCGCTTCAACTAACGTGTGCAAGGTTAAAGCGGTATCCCACACAGGTGAAACACAGGGTTGGCAGTAAGCCATATCTTTTTCTTGATCAATAATCAGAAGTTTATCAATGGATTTTTTAGCCGCAACAAATTGCGGACTATTTTTTGGATAGCCCATGGCTTCCATAGCCATCACAGAATTCGCCATTGCTGGAAAGATTGCTCCCAAACCATCTTCTGCGTTTAAGCGTTCGGCAAACCAATCCGTAGCCAGTTGCAATGCTTTTTTACGCGTTTTTTTAGGGAAGACGGGTTCCACGATTTTTAATAATTTATCAAGCCCCAAGAACAACCGTCCCCAAAGAAAATGACCCGTATTTGTTAAATATTTGCGCTGCTTATCCGGTGGGACAACAAATAATTCGTCAATCCTTACCCTTTTAGGATTTTTTGCCCTGGGTTTTAAAGTCATTAACACCAATAAGGGCACGATGACCGTTCGGGACCAATAAGACACCTTATCCAAATGAAAGGGAAACCATTTAGGTAGCAACATAATTTCAATTGGCATAGTTGGCACGGCCCGCCAAGGCAGTAGCCCAAAAATTGCTAAAGCAATTCTGGTAAAAACATTTGCTGACGCCGCCCCACCTTTGGCTAAAATAGCATTCCTGGCTTTACGCATATGAGATGCATTGGGATCATCGCCAACTAGTTTTAAGGCAAAATAAGCCTTGACGCTAGCGCTTAAATCCATGTCTCCCTTGTGGAAAAGTGGCCAGCCCCCATGATCTTCTTGCGTGTGGCGAAGATACCGGGCAATTTTTTCTTCAATTTTAGGATTGGCTTCATCTAAAAAATGCTGCAGCATGATATATTCAGCAGGGATGGTGGCGTCCGCTTCCAATTCAAAAATCCAATGGCCATCCCCTGCTTGTTGCTTCTTCAGGTGCAAACGATTTTCATTAATTAAATTGTCTAATTGAACATCAAAACTAACTTGTCTTACCATCGGATCCATCTTTTAAAAGCGAATTTTTGGACTCTATCTTATCATCAGATATTCACAAGAAAAACAATTTTAAAAATTTATAATAAAAATGCTGCAACGTTCTTTCCAGAACTAATTGCCCCCTCTATTGTTGCTGGCAAATTTGTATCCGTCCAATCCCCTGCTAAGTAAAAATTAGGGATTGAGGTTACATATGAAGGACGGTTAAACCGACAATTATAAGGATTTTGTAAAAAAGTCGCCCTTTTCTCCATAATAACCCTACTCTTGATATAAGATAGTTGCTCAATACCATAATAAATTTTTATAGATTTTTTAACCTCATGCCAAATGTCATCTACCTCTATCTTTTCATCCATATCGTTAGCAGCACTTTTGGTAATAGAAATCAAATTTGGCCGAAGAAATATCCAATCACTGATACCGTGGATTAATCCAATTATACTGGGTAATTTGGGTAAAAATTTCCCCCAAATATCTGGTGAAACCGAGAAATGAACATTGAGTATAGATTCATATTCTTGGGGATGAGCAATAGGCAGATTTAGTTTGTTAATGCTATAGGGGGGAACTGCAAGAATAACCTTATCATCTGCGTTAATAACTACGGTTTTCGCTGCAAAAACCAACTTGGGAGTCTTGTCCGTAAAATCGATTGCTTTTAAAGGGCAATTAAAAAACGTCTGTATCTGAAATTTTGCTAAATAGTCCAAAGCGGGCTCAACAAAAATTTTTGATAATCCGATTTTACTGATAAAGGGTTGAATACCACCTTTTTCAAAAAATATTTTTCTTAATGTTTTACCGAGAACTTTAGCTGAAGCGTCCTCTGGCTTTGCATTCATGATCGCTAATGTTAAGGGACGCCACAATTTCTCATACAAAATTTTATTGGCAGCTAAAGATTGGCTGACAGTGCTTGAAGATTTGGCAATAAATATTTTTATGATTTCTAAATAATCTATGGCAGTGCTTTTTGAAAAACGACGGGATTTTGAAAAAATCCACCAAGGAATTCTGCCAACAGTTGGTTTTATGGCAGACACGCTTTCCTTGGATAAATCGATTATATTGAATTCAAGTGGCACCTGATGAAACACATGGTCTATTTCAACTTTTAAAATATTTAAATAATTAAATATTTCATGATTAGCGCCTAGAATAAGATGGTTGCCATTATCAATTTCTTGGCCAAGAATTAAATCATCAAAAGAACGGCATCGTCCACCCGCTTGCCCGGTAGCCTCGTATAAGATAATATCTTTGGAACCTTTAGCTAAATTTACAGCAGCCGACAATCCGGCAAGGCCCGCCCCAATGATGTGAATGGTCATGATATGCTTAAAATACCTGCTGTAATACAAGCCTTATTTTTTCAAATTTTGTTAACTGCACCTTCTTATGAAAATTTTCTAAGCCGCGCTTCTCCATTTTTTGTAAGATTTTTTTGTACATGATTGCCATGAGGCGCATGGGGCGTTTTTGCTCCTTGGTAAAATTATTCATATAGTAATCAGCATATTTAAAATGGGCAAAAGCTTGTTGATAGATTTCTTGACAGACAAGCTTAATATGAGGATGACTGAGAACTTGATCGATATCTTGTACGTCTATAGGAATTTGATGTTTCAATAATAATTCCTTCGGTAAATAAAGCCGGGAAGACAAAGAATCAGGCTCAACATCTCGCAAAATATTGGTTAATTGCAAAGCCCGCCCTAAATGGTAGGCAATAACCCTGCCAGCTTTAGGGGGAATACCGAATACCCTAGTTGACAAATGCCCCACTACTCCTGCAACCCTTGCACAATAAAGGTCTAATTCGGCACAAGTCGGGGCGAAAATAGGTCCGTTTAAATCCATCTCCATTCCCGAAATTAGTGCCCATAAATCTTCTTTTAATAGATTATATTCTCGAACAGCAATAGCCAACTCTCTACTAATGGATGTCCGACATTGTTCTTTAGAAAAAATTCTTTCAATTTCTTCTTTCCAGAAATGCAGTGTTTGAAAATCAATTGAAGAATTTTCAGAATGGGAACTCAAAGCAATTTTATCACTATCTCCATCCGCGATATCATCTAAAATCCGACAAAACGCATAAATTGAGTACATAGCAAATCGTTGTTGTGGGCGAAGAAATCGCATTCCCCAATAGAAGGAACTGCCGCTATTGCGAACGATCCTTGCAACCTCTAATCGATCATGTGCATATATCTCTTGCTGTTCAGAAAGGGGCATATGACAACGGAGATAATAAAAATAATGAAAAATACATTTTATCCATTTGCTTGTAAGCGCCCCTTCCAATTTCCACCTTTACCGACCTTATGAAGATAAGCGGAATGAATCGTCATCAGTAGATAAAAAAAAGCGGCTATGGGTAATAATAAAGACCAAATTTTAGGCAATTGGTATAATCTAAGTGTCGGTAGATAAGTTTTTATCATTAAAATAATGGTTAGAAAAGACAAAAGAAGGTGTACCCAGTTAAATACAACCAAGGATAAAATAATAAAAACCCATGGTAATAGATATGTTACTATCATCCCTGCACAAGTCAAAATTAATAAAATAAAAGAGTGATTTAGTTGTCGATAAGCAGATCTGGTAATCATGCCCCATAATTGGCTCAAATTTTCGTATGGCCTAGCAGCGATACTGGTATTCGTCAAGCCTAGCCATAATTTTCCCCTGACATTTTTTACTTGTTTTGCTAAAGCACAATCATCAATTAACTGATTCCTTATAGAAACAATCCCTCCTATTTTTTCTAAAATTTTCTTGCGTATTAAAATACACCCACCGGCTGCAGCAGCGATTTTGTTTTTATCTGACGCAACAGCTGCAAAGGGGTACAGTTTTTGAAAAAAATAAATAAAAGCTGGGATCAAAAGCTTTTCCCAAAAACTTTTGGCAGATAATTTGACCATCACTGAAACAATATCAACCTTTTTATTCTGCACAATTGATAGCAAATGAGACAAGGTTTGCGGATGGTGAATAACATCCGCATCAGTCAACCAAACATAAACATCTTGCTGCTCACTGGCTAGCAATAGATCGGAAATCTTTTGGATTCCTTGATGAACAGCCCATAATTTACCTGTCCAACCTGCAATTAAAGGCTTTCCTTGCAATAATAATATTTTATTTAGTGGATCATATTCCTTGATAAGCTGATTAATCATCGTGACCGTTTGATCATCGCTATTATCGTTAATAACAATAATTTTTTTTAGCGCTGAAGAATCCTGCTGTAAAACCGAGAGCAGGGTTTTTTGAATCACTTCTGCTTCATTACGCGCCGGTATAACTGCAAAAACCTGTAAATCTTTAATCGGATGGGTAGAAATATTTGAGGAAAGAACTATTGGACGCCAGAAAAAATAGCGAAAGAACCCCAGATATGTCCAAATGGCCAAGGGTACTATACAAAAAAATAGTAGCAGCGAATTTGCCATATTTTCTGGCATGATTATATCAATAAAATTATTTTTTTAAGGAGATTCCCAAACATAAAGCAGCAGTCTGTACAATATGTTTAGCCTGTAACCCGCATTTTTCATATTGTTTATCCTGAGTATCATGATCCAAAAATACATCGGATAAAACCATAGACCTAACCTTTAAACCTTTATCAAGCAATCCCTTATTAGCTAAGAAATGTAAAACAAAACTTCCAAAACCACCAACTGACCCCTCTTCAATAGTGATCAGCACTTGGTGTTCTTTTGCCAAGCGAGTAATCAACTCATGATCCAAAGGTTTGGCAAATCTTGCGTCAGCTACAGTTGTAGAAACACCCATTTGGGTTAAAATATCATGGGCTTTAATGCTTTCAGCCAAACGTGCCCCATAAGATAAGATAGCGACTTTATTACCTTCACGAATAATTCTACCTTTACCAATAGGCAAAACATCCCCTCGTTCCGGCCTAAGTTGTCCGCTGGCATCCCCACGGGGATAACGAAAGGCAGAAGGCCGATCGTTAATTTCAGCTGCCGTACGCACCATATGCATGAGTTCAATTTCATCTGCGGCCGCCATTAATACCATACCGGGCAAACAGCCTAAATAGGCGACATCAAAAGAACCGGCATGAGTCTGTCCATCTGCTCCTACCAACCCTGCCCGATCAATGGCAAAGCGTACCGGCAAAGACTGGATGGCCACGTCATGAACGACTTGATCGTAACCCCGTTGCAAAAATGTTGAATAAATAGCAGTGAAAGGCTTTAACCCTTCTGCAGCAAGACCAGCAGCAAAAGTGACTGCATGCTGTTCAGCAATCCCAACGTCAAAAGTCCGTTCAGGAAATTTTTTGCCAAAAATATTCAACCCAGTGCCACTGGGCATGGCGGCTGTAATAGCCATAATCCTTGGATCAATTTCCGCTTCTTTAACCAAAGCTTCAGCAAAAACTTGGGTATAGCTGACTGGCGGAGTAGCAGGTTTATGTTGTTTGCCGGTTGCTACATCAAATTTAACAACGCCATGATATTTATCGGCAGATGCCTCAGCCGGGCTATATCCTTTTCCTTTTTGGGTAATTACATGGATTAGAATGGGTCCTGCTTCCCAAGATTTAGCATTTTTCAATACGGGTAATAAATGATCAAAATTATGGCCGTCAATAGGCCCTACATAATGGAAACCCATTTCTTCAAATAAAGTCCCGCCTGATATGATACCACGGGCATATTCCTCGGTTTTGGCCACAACGTTTGCCAAGCGTGTTGGCAAGTGATTAAAAGTTTCAGAACCCAATTTCTTTAAGGATTGGTATGATTTGGAGGAAATAAGCCTAGAAAAGTACGCACTCATGGCGCCGACCGGCGGAGCAATCGACATGTTATTATCATTTAAAATAACAATTAATTTTTCTTTGCGAATACCCGCATTATTCATGGCTTCATAAACCATACCTGCGCTCATGGAACCATCGCCAATAACCGCAATCACATGATTATTGGATTTTTTATAATCCCGAGCCACAGCAAACCCTAAACCTGCTGATATGGAGGTAGAACTATGGGCAGCACCGAATGGATCATATTCGCTTTCACTGCGTTTAGTAAACCCGCTTAACCCATCCCCTTGACGAATAGTTCGAATACGGTCACGGCGACCGGTTAATATTTTATGGGGATAAGCTTGGTGGCCGACATCCCAAATAAGGATATCCCGCGGCGTATCAAAAATGTAATGTAAGGCAACCGTTAGTTCAACAACACCCAAGCCCGCCCCCAGATGTCCGCCCGTTAGCGATACGGCTTCGATTGTCTCGCCGCGTAACTCATTAGCTAGTTGTACCATATCTTCTGGCGGCAATTGCCGTAGATCAGCTGGTGTACGCACTCTGTCCAGCAAAGGGGTCGAAAAAGACATAAAAATCTCCATCATTTGGATGATGTATTTGGTTATTACCGCTATAATGATCAGAATTTTTTAAGCTCTGCAACGTTATATTTTCATTTGCAGTAAAATTAATTTTATCCCATAGCTTATAACTGCTTTTCCTGCCCAGGCAAGGCTAGCTGACTTTGATAATTTTACATGCGATTTCAAAACATCCTGCTGACGCAGTAATTTAGTTATCGCGCAGGCAAGTTCAATAATAACGGCACTTTCAAGGGCCAAACGTCGACTTTTCAAAGAACCCGGCAATTTTTTAGCGATATCCAACAGTTCTTCCACTTTATCTAAATATGAATGGAGTAGTTTGAGAAAAGCTGGGGAAGATATTTTTTTACTTAAATCCTGAAGATCAAATTGAAATTTATTTAACATATCAAGCGGAATATAAACACGCCCTAATGTTACATAGTCATCCTGGCAATCTTGCAGGTGGTTAATCAGTTGCAAGGCATTGCAAAGAGCATCAGAAAAAACATAATTAACGGTATTTTCCTGATGCAGATCTAAAAGAAACCGACCAACCGGCGCTGCAGAATGATTGCAATAATCAATCAATTCATTCCAATTGTTATATCGTGATTTTACTGCATCTTGTCTAAAAGCACTCAATAAATTAACTGCGTGGGCTGGGTCAATTTTAAATTGCCGGATAAGAGAACCTAGATGCGCAGCAGCGAGATCAACGCCTGAGCCATGAGGGTTGTAAAGTAATTTTTCCAAAAAATCTAAACGTTTGATTTTTTCTTCAGCACTTAATTGTGGATTATCCGCAATATCATCCGCTGACCTTGCAAATTGATAAAAAACTACAATTGGCTTTCTTAAAGCTTTGGCCATCAAATAAGAAGCAACAGGAAAATTTTCTGTTTTAATGTTCTTGCCCGAGGGAGTTTCAATTCCCTTATTGTCTGATACCTGATCGCCCATGTTATGCCATTATACTACTAATACGTGGATTTTTTCGGGTTAAAAGAAAGGCGGGCAAGAACAAAATACTCACCATCAACGTGTACAATAGCGAAATGGCCAATAACAATCCCATATCTGCAGTGCCTGGATGACTTGAAATTGCTAAACTGCCGAAAGCCACCCCTGTTGTCAGTGCACTAAAAATAATTGCCCATGTTATACTGGAGGAGATCAGGTTCTTTTCCCCATTTCTCCATTCCATCACGTAGTAGATTGTAAAAGCTATCCCAATCCCAAGTTGCAAGGGTGTAGTAATAATATTAGCTAAATTAATAGGAATATTTAGTAGTACGCAGGTAGCACCTGTTAAACAGGTGGCCATTAGGGGCGGCAATAATACATATAAAACATGATACAAGTTTTTTAAAACAAAAAATAAAATTAGGATAGCCGCGCTTAACGCCAATATCGCCGCTAACATAAATGAATAGGTAATGGTGGCAGAAGATTCAATAATATTGGTAGGCAACCCTGTTAAATGCGGCGTAATAACTTTAATTGATTGAAGGAATTTTTCAATATTTTCGGGTTTGTCCAACTTAAAAGCCGGATATACCGTTAAACGGTGGAAGCCATCAGCCGTCACCCAATCTGACCGGATTGATTGCGGAATATCCGATTCTGTTATCCTTTTGGCTGAAAGCAATTTTTTAATCATCAACAACAAGGGGGATACGTTGTCTTGAAATTTCTGCTGAGTGGATAACAACAGATCATCTGGCATCGCAGAAAGATTTTGAAGGGCAAGATAAAAATCTCTAAATTTCTGGTCCGTTTCTAGATAGGGCTTTAATGTTTCAAAGCCACTCAGCAGTGATTGTTTGATATCTGCAGCTGTTGGAGTTGGTTTGGGATCCACGGGATCTAAAACTGTTCTTAAAAGCAACTTTAAATCGTCAATGAGCAATAATTTATCTGTCTGATCTTTCGGCACAAATGTTTGTAACGATATAACCTTTGAGACAGTAAGCGTTTGTTCAATTTTTTGAACAGTATCAGCCAGATTTACGTTGGGTTCTATAAATACTTCTGTGACATAGGGCGAATAAATTGGGTCATTATATAAATCTATTAAGGTTGCCATCGATTCGGTTTTAGGGTCTTTAAGGTTTAAGGGATTAGCGTCAAAACGGATGGCAGGTAAAAGCCAGCAAGCACCAATTGTTAAAAAGACAAATACCAGAATAAAGTACCACTTTGAGCGAGAGATGAAGGCGTCAGTTTTATGAACAAAACGAAGGGCACCCAAAGATTTCTGCCGGGCAGGCCTTAATAAGGAAAGAAGGGCTGGCAGTAGCGTTAAATTTAATAAGACCGCAATCATCATGCCACCACCTGCGATCAACCCAAGTTCGGCAACACCTAGATAGGGGGTCGGAATAAAAGAAAAGAAACCCAACGACGTTAAAATGGCTGCTAGAATTAAGGAGGGACCAATACTCCTAGATGTTTCAAGTAACGATAAATGAAGATCAGTACTATGATGCCACTCTTTACGAAAACGCACACAATATTGAATGCCAAAATCAACTGCTAATCCAACAAATAACACAAAAAATGCAATTGAAATAATATTAAAAGGCCCAAGTGCAAAAACGGCAAAAATTGTTGTGCCTAACAAGCCCGCTAATAAAGTAACGACAACGGCCAAGATTAATTGCCAGGAACGCAAGGCTATGAATAAAACAACTAATACCAGTAAAAAAGAAACGACTCCAGCCGTTCCATTGCTCTCTGCAACCGTAGAAAATTCGTCATCCGCCAATGCTACCGACCCTGTAATACGAAAATTAGTCTCCGGATATTGAATTTTTACTTGCTGAATAGCCTCTCGAATTTCTTGAACTGCGTTTTTACCCGGTGCTAAAGATCCAAAATCCAAAACAGGTTTTATAAAGATAACCTGTCTAGTTGGCATTAAATTACTTGTAAATTCGGTTGAATCAAAAAAACTAGCTTGGGGCTTATGATTTGAAGAAAGTCCCTGAATAATAACCTGAAGTCTTGCGATAATGGCAGTTGCCTGAGCAAGCGATATCTTATTCTCTCTTACACCCAATATAATAAAATCTACAATTTGCATAAAGCCCCTTAGGCTATTATCTGCAGCTAAGGTTGAGAGTATTGGTTGGGCATTAGCTAATTGATCAGAAATCTTTTCAATTTCACTAATATTCAGAAATAGCAACCCGTTGTTTTGGAAAAACTCATCTTCTCCCGGAACATTAATTGTTTCCAACCTTGTAGAATTGCTAACTAGATATTGTTTTAATTTTTCTGATGCCTTTAACGCTTGCAAAGGTATTGGGTCATCAACAACGATTAATAGATTATTTGCAAAAATAGGAAATAGTTTTTCAAAAGCCAGCTTATCTTTTCGCCAATCTAAGCCAGGATCAATAATATCCGTCGTATCGGTATTGATACTAAATTCCTTGAAAGCAAAAAAGCCTGGGGGAAGCAGAATTGCCATATAAAAAGCAATCACTACCCATGCATTTTTTTGGGAAAATTGGGTTAGTTTTACTAAAAGACTTGATAATTTCACGTATTACAAAAATCCATTTAATAGTAACAAAACGTCATAAAAAACATGTAGTAGATCTAGCTTTAATTTTATTTCAAAAGATTTTCTGTTTGTTTTCTAACCGCCAATAATAAAGCATCAACCGATTGGCTGCGGATAACAGACGTATATTCCGACCTTCGCGTAGCTATTTCACTAATGGATCCATTTAATAACACATCCACCACTTGACCTTGTTGCAAAAAATAATTGATCGATATAGGTTGCCTTGTTTTATCCCCAAGAATCAATTGGGTTTTTACCCATATACCCTGGCCATCAACCGTGGATTCTACTCCAATAATTTTAAAACTTTGGCCGCTAAAACTTGAAAACCGACTAGCATAAGTTGCAATCGACATGTCTGTAAAAATACTTACCCAAGAGTCTTGCTGGGATTTTGCCATATTAGCCCAATATCTTCCAATAGAAAATTGGGCCATTGAGGAAAAGTTAAAAACTTTTCGAATAGTGGGGCTTAAAAAATGTTGCCGCTCTAAAATATTATGCTTTTTTGTAGCCTCAATTAAATGATCATGTAATTCCTGGATTAACTGCTGTGCATTATTTTCCGCAATATTTTTATTATTCAATTGTGCCAAAAATATAGTTTCTGTTGGCTGATCTGCTTGAACAGTTTTTTGAATATTAAAAACTAGCATGACCAAAACAACTGCCAGCAAATTTTTACCCAAATGAAGTTTTAAAAAAATGCCCATTTTTTTTCCCGTACTAAATACCTGAACATATTCCGGTTATCCTATCAATCTTGAGTATCTCGATCATTTTAAATATCGATCGGTTTATCCCTTAAAGTCACCAAGGTTTTACAAAAAAGATGCGTACAACAATAAAATTTTCTGCCCATGCAGATATGTTTTATTATTTTTAAACTAACCTTGACTGTTGCAAAGCTGCATGAATAAAGGAAACAAATAAAGGGTGTGGTTCAAAAGGTTTTGACTTTAGTTCGGGATGAAATTGTACCCCAATGAACCAGGGATGATCAGCCCTTTCTATAATTTCCGGCAGTATATTATCTTTTGACATACCCGAAAATATTAATCCTGCTTGTTTCTCAAGCTTTTCACGATACGTAATATTAACTTCATACCGATGCCGATGCCGTTCGGAAATTTTATCTTGTTTATAGATATCATGAATCTTACTGCCGGTTTTCAGATAGCACTCATATGCCCCAAGACGCATAGAACCACCTTTATCCGTATGAATAGTACGTTTTTCAAGGGAATTACCTTTTAACCACTCCTCAAGTAATCCAACCACTGGCTCAGCACAATTACCAAATTCCGTTGAACCCGCTTCTTTAAGACCCAGAATGTTACGAGCTGTTTCAATAACCGCCATCTGCATACCAAAACAAATCCCAAAATAGGGAATCTTATTTTCCCTAGCCACCTTGACCGCCTCAATTTTGCCCTTGGTACCTCTTTCACCAAATCCACCTGGCACTAAAATTCCGTCGCTAGCGAGTAATAAGGAGCGCTCTTCACCTTTTTCGATTAGCTCACTATCTAACCATTGAATATTTACCTTTACATTATTGGCAATGCCCCCATGCCGCAAAGCTTCCGTCAAGGACTTATAAGCATCGGGAACAGATGTGTACTTCCCAACCACGGAAATCGTCACTTCACCTGCTGGCAATCCAATTCGATCAACGATATTTTGCCAAATTTTTAAATTTGGCTTGGTAGATTTTAATCCAAAATACTTGCAAACCTCTTCATCCAAATTTTCCTGATGATAAGCCAGTGGAACTCGATAAATTGTATCAACATCCAAAGCCTGAATGACTTTAGCAGGGTCTAAATTGCAAAAAAGTGCTATTTTCTTTCGTGCATCTAAAGGAATGGTGCGCTCACAACGACATAACAAAATATCAGGCTGAATACCGACACCTAACAACTCTTTAACAGAATGTTGCGTGGGTTTTGTCTTCAACTCGCCTGCCGCTGATATCCAAGGAACTAACGTCAGATGGATAAAAAGCGTGTTTTGCTTTCCTAATTCATTGCCAAGCTGTCTGATGGCTTCCAAAAAAGGTAAACTTTCAATATCACCAACTGTCCCGCCAATTTCACATAGGACAAAATCTTCATCCTTGGTTTCTGCTTTTATAAATTCTTTGATGGCATCGGTTACATGGGGAATAACCTGGACCGTAGCCCCTAAGTAATCTCCCCGGCGTTCTTTCGCAATCACCGTTGAAAAAATACGCCCGGATGTCACACTATCTGCTTTTTTGGACGCAACACCCGTAAATCTTTCATAATGGCCCAAATCAAGATCTGTTTCCGCACCATCATCCGTGACATACACTTCACCATGTTGGAAAGGGCTCATAGTACCGGGATCGACATTTAAGTATGGATCCAGCTTACGTAAGCGTACTTTAAATCCACGAGCTTGCAAAAGGGCGCCAAGGGCCGCAGTTGCCAGCCCTTTGCCCAATGAAGAAACTACACCGCCTGTAATAAATATATACCGTGCCATCACAACCTAATATGTCTAAAAATATTTTTTCAATAAACGAAATGCCTCTATTTCATCCTTTATTAACTACTGGCCAACTGGAATGGAAGGCTGGCTAGTTGAATTAGGCGTTGGCGCAGCTGTAATAGGCGGTGGGATAAAGCTTGGTGGGACAGCTGGGATATCCGGGCCATTTCTATTATCTGCCAAAACCACCAGTGCCAGACTCGTAATAAAAAATAAGGCGGCTAGCCACGCCGTCGCCCGGGTAAGAAGATTGGCAGACCCACGAGTAGTAAGAAATCCTGACATTCCGCCACCACCACCCAGACCTAACCCACCTCCCTCACTCTTTTGCAATAAAATAATTCCGACTAGTAACACGGCTAATATCAAATGAATTACAAGAATTATGGTTGTCATATCTTTCTCTTCAGGTTTTGTGAGGTGGTTATATACCAATTATTGGTAAAATCATTACTCTTTTTAATTATAAGATAAATTACATTACTGCAAGTAAGACTTCGATAATCATCTAAAATGTCGCTTTGGTTGCAAGCGAATGCGTACGTTTAGATATTAACTTGACTAAGAGACATAGAAGATTTTTTGATAACATCAACAAAATTATCAGCTTGAAGGCTGACTCCTCCCACTAATAATCCATCTACTCGTTTCAGGCCAGCAATCAATCCTGCGTTATCCGGTTTTACAGACCCCCCATAAATCACTGAAAAAAACTCGTTAGAGGAAAATTTCAACAAATATTGATAAATATGCTGATGGATAAAAGAAATTTCTTTATCTTCTGGAATTTTTCCAGAACCTATTGCCCAAACTGGCTCATAAGCAACTACAAATGATTTACCGGCCAATTTTTCTTTAGGCAAGCATTCTTCTAACTGGCGGTTAAGGATTTTAAACGTTTGCCCTTGATTCTTTTCTTCCTCTGTTTCACCCATGCAGATAATGGGGATAAGATTATGTTTTACACAAGCGTCAACCTTCATAGAGATTAGTTGGTTGGTTTCATGGTGGAATCGCCGCCGTTCTGAATGCCCCAGAATGATATATTGGCAACCCAAGGAAGCTAACATTCTAGCCGAGACATCGCCTGTAAAAGCCCCCTGTTCTTGTTCATGACAATCTTGGGCCCCCAAAGCAATTTTTAATTCTACCACCACGTCTTTTACAAGGCTAATAAAGGGAAAGGGTGGAGATATGACAACTTTTATCTGCGAATCATATTTCTCAAGCATCGCCTTATAAGGCAAGAATTGTTTGGAAATGGCTGCCGCTTCTATAGCATTGGCATTCATTTTCCAATTCCCGACAATGAGAAATTTTTTTTCAATCATGATGTACCTATTTATTAAGCAGTTATTTTTAAAGATTAAAAATTCATGAGTATCTATAGCTGAAATTTATTTTTAATGCCACCCTGATAAAAATTCCGGTCTTTTTATATAAGCATTGAATTATTGAATAAAAAAAGCTAACACTTGTTTAAGGTTATTAGATTATTTACTTTGCGACATTAAATTCAACCCAACATTACACCAATTCTCTGTGGATAGATTGTTCAATCATGCTGACAGCAATTCGTACAAAAGCTTCTTCTTGGATTATTAAAGTTTTACTTTTTTTATTGGTGGGTTCTTTCGCTTTATGGGGAATTGGCGATATTGTTCGCGGCTTTCAAAGAGACCCAGCCGTCGCCACTGTCAATGGTGAAGATATCCCAACCGTCGAGTATATACAGGCGTTAAGAAAAGTTATATCGCAATATGAAAGCCAAACTGGTCAAACTTTTTCTTATCAAGAAATGAAACTACGAAATATCGACCAGCGTATTATCGATAACCTGATTGAGCGAAGACTGCTTCATGCCCTTGCCGCTGATTTAAATATTGGTATTACCGATCCTTTTGTTAGTACAATCCTTACAAACTTGCCTGTTTTTAAGAATCAAATGGGAGTTTTTGACCCAGCTCTCTATCAAGCCTATTTACGATCAAATGGGTTGACTAGCGATGAATTTATACAACAATTTAAAGATCAAATTTTGTCTGCTACAGCTTTTGGTTCTGTGCTAAGTGATATTAAAACTCCCGATGTTTTAGCAAAAAACATCTATCAGTATAGGAATGAAAAAAGAGTAGTTGAAACTTTTGTGATGGCTTTTGATCAAATAGAAGATGTGGGTATACCATCCGATACGGAAATTGATAATTTTTATAATCTTGTCAAACACACCCACCTAACTCCAGAGCGCCGTAATATAGTCATCGCAAAGTTGTCTATAAAAAATTTGGTGGCAGATCTAGTAACAAACATGTCTTTTCGAGAAGAAGATCTGCATCAGGAATATGATAACAATATTGCCATTTTCCACAAAAAGGAAAAGAGGTCGATTGAACAGATAGTTTTTACAACTAAAGAGCAAGCAGAAGATGCCTATCAAAAATTGCAAGATGGTCAATCTTTTACAGAATTTTCAGTGAATGTAACTGGCACCTCTCCAATTTTTATTGGACAAATAGAAAAATCGGCTCCCGTTTTAGGATTATCGACTGATATTATTCAGAGCGCTTTTTCTCTAAAAGATGGCGAAATATCAAAACCTATCAATGGCATTGCTGGCTGGCATATTATCCGTCTTGTTCAAATCCAGCCGGAAAGCAAAGTGAGTTTTGAAGAAGCTGTTCCCCAATTAAAAATGATGTTGGCACGGAATGAAGCGGAAATTCTGGCTGATAAACGCCGTGTTTTATTTGAAGACCAATTAGCGGCAGGAGATAATTTTCTTGCTGCGGCCAAAGCAGCTGAATTTGAAGTAGTGGAAGTTTCGCAATTAGCTATTGATGCAAGCACCACTCAAAAATTATCGGACATTTTAGGACACACAATTGACCGTACTACATTGCTGCAAATCACCCGTTTAAACCAAGGGCAATATAGCAACGTGTTGATCACTGCCGCGGGTGATTATTCCTCTTTCTTTGTTGAAAACATTGCACCATCCACCCCTCGCCCGTTACTTGAAATTCGTGAAGAATTAATAAAAGAATGGCAGCAGCAGCAAAAATTGCAAAAAGCTGTTCAAAAAATTGAGGAAATAATTGGCCAAGCTGCCGCTCAAGATTTTGCATCTATTGCTAGTCAGGTTAAAGCTACAGTTATCACTTCAGACCCTTTGAGCAGAAACAAACCGGATCAACGAGCCAACATCGATGCCATATTAAATAGCAGGATTTTCTCTATGAGTAAAATTGGGGAAATTATTTATCAACCTGCAGAAGGCTATCTAGTGGTCGCCAAGTTGACAGAGATTCAAAAGCCAGATGTTGATGTTGAAGGCGAAGATTACAAAGATTTACGAGCAACCTTATCCGCTGAATTTTCCAATGATATAGGCGAGCAATTGATAGATTATTTGAAATATTTTTATAAGGCTGAAATCAATCAAGAGGTTTTGGATAAAGCTTTCCAATAACTTGTTATAAAATAAAAATTAATACCCCGGTTATTTTGGTTCATCGTAAAATATCTGGAGATTCCTTTAATTGCTTTGAAATTTAAGGATCTTTTTATTGTTTTTCCGATCACGTAATATTTCGGTGCTTTTAGCTTAGAAATGGCTTATAATCAATTCAAATAACTAAAGAATGGGAGAATGATCATGAACAAGCACAATCTAAATTCCACGCCTGCCATTGCTACGCCAACAACATTGGTGCAAGGGCTTAATCAATTGCTGGCGGAAACTTACGTGGTTTATTTGAAAACACAGAATTTTCATTGGAACGTAACAGGGCCAATGTTTTATTCTTATCATCTGTTATTTGAATCTCAGTACAAAGAGTTGGCTGGAGCTGTAGATGAGCTTGCTGAAAGAATTCGAGCACTTGGCTCTTTTGCGCCGGGTAGTTTTGTAGCTTACGAAAAACTGTCAAAAATCAAGGAAGAAACCAATTTACCCAAAGCCTTGCACATGATTTCCTTATTACGCGATAACAATAAAACGATTATTGAAACCATCAAAAAGATTCTACCTTTAGCTGAAGTGGCAGATGACGAAGGTACCGCTGATTTGCTAATTAAACGCTTAGGTATTCATGAAAAAAGTGTGTGGATGCTGGAAAGCCATTTGGAAGAATAAGTCTGTTTTTAACCATAATTTTAATGCAATTTTTTCAATAAATCTTGAACAGACATTAAACGCAATTTTTTTCCCGGTAAGGTCAGTACCCATTTTTCAAGAATACCTATCGTTTGGGGATGTGGATGGGCAATTGCCACAACATATCCCCTTTTCAAAGCGATGTTTTCAAGCCTGGATAGCTGTTGGTAGATAGCTTCATCATTTTGGAAATGGTCAATAAAAACATCCCGCTGAACAAAAGGTAGTTCTATCTTTTTAGCCATCGCAAACGCTACAGATTTGGCGGTTGTTCTTGAATCCAAAAAAAACAACCCACGCTTTTTAATTGCTCCTAATAAAACTTCCATGCCTTCCGACCATTCGGTAAAACGGCTGCCCATATGGTTATTCACGCCAGTAAATTCAGGAATTTGAGAAAAAGCCCAATTTATTTTTTTCTCTAATTCATCTGGTGTCATCGATACCATTAAAATATTAGGCACTTTATCTTGGTCGGTCATTTGATGGGCTTCCATCGGCAAATGAAGCATAATTTCATGGCCTGCTTGCGATGCATTCGTTACCTGTTTTTTAAGACCCGACGCATAAGGCAAATAAGACAGTGTAACCTCTGGTGGCAATTTGACTGCGCGGGATGAAAACCTATGATTCAAGCCCATATCATCGATGATCAGAACAATGAAGCCTTGAATTGGATCATCAGAAGATAGTGGAAAATTATGAAGACGTGCTATGCCATTCGATGATCTACTCATAACAGGCTGATCGCTCATCACTAAAATGGAAGATTGTTCATTATCTTCTAAAGATAAAAGACTGGTGGGTTTTTCTGCACAGCTCGTAAATGTAACACAAAAAAATATAATAATAATCTTGAAAAATGAACGGCTATTTTTATGCCTTCCTAATTCTTCCAATTTATTCATTAATTCTATAATCATTTTCGTCATTGTCAGGGATCCTTCGAAACTTCTTTATGATCATCAACATCTGCAAAAACGTTACAAGATCAAATTATTTTTGACTGCTTGTTTAGAAGCAACCTATTCATATTCAGTGAACGTTTATACTTGACGTTTGTTACAAACACACTTAAAAAAAAGATAATGTTTCTTTTATGTTCCATAGGTGTCATGATGTTAACGCGAAAACAGTTAGAATTATTAGAATTTATTCATTCTTATATGTTAGAAAATAAGATATCGCCCAGTTTCGAAGAGATGAAAATTGCGGTCAATCTTCGCTCAAAATCTGGGATTTTCCGCTTAATTAATGGATTAGCAGAACGAGGATTTATCAACCAAATTAAACAACGGGCACGTGCTTTAGAAATTGCCAGAATGCCCCATAGTTTATCGGAAAATATAAAAAATCCTTCCTTGCTAAAAAAATCTAGCCCGTCTGATGCTGATGTTTTGCCGTTCAATCCGGCCTATATAGAAAATGATTTTTTAAATATTCCTCTATATGGCAGGATTGCAGCCGGATCGCCGATCCTTGCCGTTGCTGACCCTGGAAAGACATTAGATATCCCTAATAGTTTTTTAGGAATGAAGAATGCAAAAAATTCTCATAAAATGTATTACGCTTTGGAAATTTCTGGTGATTCTATGGAGGAGGCAGGAATTTTTGACGGGGATATGGCAATTATTGAAAAAAGCGAAACGGCGGAAAATGGGAATATCGTTGTAGCGCTGATTAATGATCATGAGGCAACGTTAAAAAAATATTACCTTAAACAGAAAAAAATTATGTTGGCCCCCGCCAATAAAAGATATGAAACACAGATTTATTCCCCTAATCAGGTAAAAATTCAGGGCCGATTGAAAACAATTATTCGTAAATACTAAATTTATTTTGAATAGTTTTTCATCCACGGCCTATTACCCAGCCAATCTGTTGTTGATAAGATCTCTAACTTTTTTGGTGTGATCCATCCCCAATATACAGGTTGACCGGGTGATTTTTGGATGACTGGTGTGTTATGGCACAATATAGGCACCCTATCATTTAGGTTAATCAATAAATCCGCTGTTTCACATGGATAGTCTTGGGGATCATTTTTCCATAGAATCAAAATGGTTTTGTTATGTATTTGGTAAGAACAACCTGTGGTATCACACAAAAAACCAGGATGTTTATAAAAATAAGCCCAAGTGATGATTCTAGTTTTTTCTAAATTCTCTTGCCATATCTTTAATAAGAAAGAACTTTTTTTAGGAGTAATGATCCAATAATCATTCGTACTATTTTTTAAGGCAATCATTTTTTCATCAATAGAAACCATTACATCTGGAATATTTGGTTTTCTGACCGTAAAAGATACTATCCCTAGTAATGCCACAATCATACTTGTTTTATACAAAAACGATGGCGCAAGAATAAGAAACATTATCATAGTAAAGATAAGCGCTGCCGCTAAACTTATGAAGCTAAAGTGAACAGTTGCGTAAGGCAGTTGAGCAATAAAATCAGCAATATCTAGGATCCAGCGGATCCCCTCCCCCATAATAACAAAGGGTATATTTTCTAAATTGAATAAAGATAACAATACCCCTATTAACGCCATAGGCATCACCCAAAATGAGGTGATTGGAATAGCCAAAAGGTTAGCTAATATGCCGTAAATGTTTGCTTGATTAAAATGATATAGAGTAATTGGCATAATAGCCAAACTGATCCAAAAGCTGACCCTCATCAATTGGAAAATATATCGCCCAAGCCTTAAAAATAAAAAATTGGTTTTTCTTAAATTGTATTGTTCAGAATTTTTTTTGCTTGTTTCATCTTTTTTGACGATAGCAATGATCACTGCCACGGCCACAAAACTCATCTGAAAGCTGGCGGTTAACAAGCTATAAGGATTAAATATCAAAATGATAATCGCCGCCCAAGCCAATGTATATAAACCAATGATTTGTCGATCAAGCAAGATACCAATCATCACTAAAGCGACCATCATGAAAGAACGTTGGGTTGGAACAGCCGCATAAGTTAATAAAAGGTAAAAGAACGCAATTAAAATAGTCAGCAAAGCTGCAATTTTTTTTCTAGGCCAGTCAAATTGGCTAAAAGGATATAAAATTAATAAGCGCCTGAATAATCCGAAAGTTAATACGCAAACCAAACTGAGATGTAATCCAGAAACAGACAAAAG
>Ga0075163_10001467_pt1 | contig 31799 bp, 27 predicted proteins | sample JI1023141ADNA_FD_71478 | JGI IMG/M metagenome (GOLD analysis project Ga0075163, IMG submission 71478) | Wastewater effluent complex algal communities from Wisconsin, to seasonally profile nutrient transformation and Carbon sequestration -... | ecosystem: Engineered > WWTP > Effluent > Algae...
ACCGGACCGCACGTGGACCATTTGGAAAAATCGAAGACCTTCAGCAGGTGAAAGGCATCGGTCGAAAGAAGTTCGACCGGCTTCGTCCCCACGTGCTCGTCACCAATACCCGATCACTGGCTCGACACAAAGGAACTCTGTGACTTCCGTAGCGCAACAGTTGGACCTTATACTTCGAGGGATCGTTGAGGTTATTAATCCGACCGAGCTGGAATCAAAGCTGGCTCGCGCGATCAAGGAACAGCGACCGCTGCGGGTCAAGGCGGGCTTCGATCCCACGGCTCCGGACCTGCATCTCGGTCACACCGTCCTGATCCACAAGTTGAAACACTTTCAAGACCTCGGGCATCAGGTCATCTTTCTGATCGGTGACTTCACCGGTATGATCGGCGATCCGACGGGGCGGTCGGAGACGCGTGTTGCGCTGTCGAAGGAAAAGGTGTTGGAGAACGCCAAGACGTACGAGCGCCAGATCTTCAAGATTCTGGACCCTCAAAAAACACAGGTGGAGTTCAACAGTCGTTGGATGAGTGCGATGACGGCCGATGGGTTGATTGAATTGAGCGCGCACTACACCGTGGCTCGCATGCTGGAGCGGGAAGACTTTCACAAGCGGTATACGGAGGGGAAGCCGATCAGCATCCATGAGTTCATGTATCCTTTGATCCAGGGGTATGATTCCGTCGCGCTCAAGGCCGACGTTGAATTGGGCGGTACCGATCAAAAATTCAACCTTCTGATGGGACGGGACCTGCAGCGTGACTATGGGCAAGACGCGCAGGTCGTCATCACCATGCCGCTCCTGGAGGGAACCGACGGCGTTCGTAAGATGAGCAAGAGCCTCGGCAATTATATTGCGTTGGAGGACAACCCTGACGAGATGTTCGGCAAGGTCATGTCGATCAGCGATGCGCTGATGCACCGATACTACGAACTGCTGACGACGGAAGATTTGGAACGCGTGAAGACGGCTCACCCCATGGATGCCAAACAGTCGTTGGCGGAGCTGATTGTGGCCCGTTACCACGGGGCTGAGGCCGGTCGAGAAGCCAAGGCCATGTTTCAGCAAAAGTTTCAATCGCGGGAATTTCCGGAGCAGCCGGACGCCCGTGTGATCCTCACGCCCTCCGATGTGAAGGATCCCGCCGTCCCTTCAATCGGATTGGTCGATTTGATTGCGAAAACCGGCTTGGTGCCGAGTAAAAGTGAAGCCAGGCGCTTGATCGTGCAGGGTGGGGTGGAGATCAATGAGCAGAAATTCACGGATGCCAATGCCGCGATCCCGTTAACGGCCGGGAAGCCGCTTTATATGCGTGTCGGCCGCCGTAAGTTTGCGGTGGCTGAGTATACGGTGTAAGTGGCCCTCGCCGGTTGCCTTGACTTAGCAGCGGCTCCGGCGTAGGATTCGTTTCCTCTTCTGCAAGGGGCGGGCGTAGCTCAGTGGTAGAGTCCTTGCTTCCCAAGCAAGTTGTCGTGGGTTCAAATCCCATCGCCCGCTCCAAACAAATCTTTCCCGACCCGGAGCTTCTCTCATTGTTTTTGGCGACGGGATAAACCCCTTCAGTAGTCCTTTCCTACGTCCTTGTGCGTACCGGCGGGTTTTCAGGCGCAGCCTCTCTCATTTTTGTCGCCGGATAAACCACGGCTGTGATGGCCCGTTCCTACCTTCGCTTCTTCCCTCGCAAGCCTTTTTCGGGCAGCCTCATATTCGTGGCGAACGGACATGGTCGTCCAACAATCCTTTCTTGGTGTCCTGTCGATACTAGTGGCCATTCAGGCTGTCACCCATCTTTGTTTTAGTTGGTAAGCCATCCAGTGACGTGCTTCGCGCCCCGCTGTTCCAGGCTCGTGTGGAGCCATCGCAGGCATGCGAGTGGATTGAATGCCGCTTTTGGCGAGGTGGGCAGACGTTCACTGAGAAATGGGCGGCGGATCGACGGCTACTTACCTACGGGAAGCAGCTTGCAGGGCAGGCCTGAAAGCGAAGGGGGCAGGTGTCGATCACACGAACTGCACTTCCGGGTTGTCTTCAGGGCATCGAGTCTGTTGAGGTGAATCCGTGGAGTCTGGTCTACGGGTAGTGGCGATGCCAGCTCTTCGGAGCCTCGTGCTCGGCGTTAAGTGCGGGTATTATGCTAAAGCCGGTGGCCCTACAAGCCCATGCTGGTGTGCGCGGATCAGCAACTTCTGGCGGTTGGACACGCCCAGCTTGTCAAAAATATTAGTGAGGTGATGACGGACCGTGATGCTGGAGATGCAGAGTCGGTCGGCAATATCTTTATTGGAAAGGCCTTCGCTGATCAAGCGCACAACCTCGCGCTCTCGTTCCGTTAAGCCTTCCGGCCACTTCATTGGGGCAGAAGTGTGAGGGGGTGAAGCCGGCAGGGAGGACGTAAGCCCTCTTTTCACTCGCGAAGCGCTGAGCTCGATCGGCAGCGTGACGGGCATTGTGGCGTGGGCAAGGTAATCGATTGTGGCGATCAAGACCGGAGAGGGTTGTATCTTTAGTACCAGGCCATCTACGCCGCATGCCAATGCCTGACGGGTGCTTTCGGACTCATCGATACCGGCCAGGAGGATGATTTTGATTGCCGGGACGGCTTCCTTGATGGTCCGGATCATGTCCTGCACCGTGTGCTCACTCTCCGTATCCAAGATCACGATGTGCGGGTGCTCGGACTTCAGTAAGTCGTCGAGATTCACGCCGTGCGCAGACTGCCCGGTCAGGCGAATCCACTTCTCATCTTCGACGATCTTCTGCAGACCGAGCCGCAAAAGATAGTTGCTGCTCACGATCGCCACCACGGTCGCGGCTCTTCCTTCTTCTATTCCCCTCATCAATCCTCCCGACTGATACACGTTCCCTGAACGACATGTAACGTGCCCAAATACGTCTCTGTAGAGTTAATCGAAATATTACGCATTCAGTTCTAGGTTAAACACGTGATGGATCGCTCATGCATGGACGCATACTCTCACACCAGCCCCGCTCCAATCAATTGCGAAATTTAAATCATCGATAGGTCAAAAAGCCTTGCTGATAAACATTTTGCGAGGATCGACGATCATTTTATTACAGATAAATTCTAGCGTACATAAGTGTGCACAGCCAGGTATACGAGGGGCTCTGCTCGTGTGCTTACGAGGTTACGATTTTATCGCGTGGTATAGACCCGCAGAATCACAGCGGAATTAATGCGGGTATTTTGTGCCCTCCGTTTTGCGGATTATTTTTCACATCCGACCCAGCACAAACGTACGAGCATTCCCCCCATCGCCTTGCCGAGTAAACGGCACCAATAGCCGATGTGCGCCGGGCTTCCCCGCTGTATAAGAGTCCCCCGTTAGGATGCACGTTCTGCGGATATGACGAAGAGGAGTTAACCGAGTCTTGTCCACGGAAGGATGTACGCGGTTACCCAAGCAGGTCGCACACGGGAAACGTCGACGGATGCCGTCTCGATTCAGTAAAGAAAAAAAGTTGCAGATCCTGAGGGAAGGAAGTGCCGAGGGAGGGGTCACACGTGCGTGCAGGAAATACCGGATCTCGGTCAGCACATTCTATCGCTGGCGCGCCAAACACCTCCCCGGCGACATGGATCCTGCCCGGCACCTGCGGTCCTTGCAGCTTGAGAATCGGCGCCTGAAGCATCGTGTCGCCGAATTGTCCCTGGACTACAGCATTCTCCGGTCCGCACTGGTCAACGACCGAGGTAGTGAATGTTAGCGGTTCACGTATTTAGGGGTGTGTCTGTGCCGCTCCCGGCAGTGAAGGGTGTGTGCCGAATAGTCTGGTTTGCAGCCTCTTCATCGTTTTGGAGGGTCTTGTCCCGGGATGTAGGGTCAGGCGTGTTTCTCTTGATAACAAGGGCCATCGCATGAAAGCCGTGATCATGGAAAGTGCTCCATGGGTCGGAACAATGCTGGCGTTTCCAGTCGGAAACGAGCTCTTGATCGACCACCTGCTGCTGGCTCTCAAGCAACAAGGTGTCCGCGAGGTAGCGGTTGTGTCGTGTGAGCAAGACCCGTATGTGCGGGAACTCGTGTGTCGAGCCGGTCGTGCCTGCGGCATGACCGTGTTCTGGCGGACAGAGCCCGTCTATCGAGGAACCGCTGGTGGCTTGCAGGCGGTGGAAGACTTTCTCGACACGCCGACCTTTCTGGCCATTCATGCCAATGTGTATTTGCGCGACGTGGACCTGGAGGCTGCCCTCGACGCCCATGAATCACATCATGCTGGCATTACGTTGGTCACTCAGCGCATGGCAGGCAACGACGATGACCTGGAAAGTGTCGAAGTGGACCAGACCGGGCTCGTCTCCCGGGTCAATATTCTACATTGGTCGAGGAACCGTCGAAGTCAGCTGACGCCTTGCGGGGTATACGTATTCAACCGTGAGGTGCTGCCGCTCATCCCTCGGGACGAATATTTTGATGTGAACGAGCAACTGGTACCGTTGCTACGAAGCCGTGGCGGCTCGATTCGCGCCCACCAAATCCAAGGCGGCGTGTGTACGATCACGGGGCCGGAGGACTTTCTGTGGTTGAATCGCGAGATTCTGTTCAAAGACATCCAATCCGGCGCGCGTGGCGACAGTCGCCACGGTGGCATGGACGACATTGTCATCGGTGAAAATTCGGATATTTCGCCGCGCTCGTTCTTGTTGGGCCCCTTGGTGATCGGCCCCAATTGTGTGGTGGAAGATTATGTACACCTGATCGGGCCCGCGGTGATCGGTCCGACCTCTCACTTGGAAAAGGGAAGTCTCGTTCGCGAGAGTGTGCTCCGGTCCGGCACGCGGGTACAGGGGAATGCCAGGGTGGAATATTCCGTGGTGGCCGGCGACGAGGCCGTACCCGAGGGCATGCGCCTTCGGAGCACATTCTGGACCAAGGCGAAGCCAGCCATGTATGAGCCGCATGGACCGTCTTCCCAGGCTCCTCCGGGCAAGCCGGCGCAACGGACGAGGCGTGCTCAACGGTCGTCCGGAAAGGCGCAGAGAGGCAACGGTCAACGGTCGATGTATGGCCTAGTCAAATCCGTCGTTGATCTCGTGGCCGCCGCTTTCGGGATGGTTCTCGTAGGTCCGCTCATGGCGCTTATCGCTTTGGCGATCAAACTGGATTCTCCGGGCCCGGTGTTTTTCTCCCAAAAGCGGTGCGGGAAAAACGGCAGGGAATTCTGGATGCATAAGTTCAGAACCATGGTGCCGGATGCGGAGAAGCGTCAGAAAGAGTTGCGGGCACAAAACAGTGTCGACGGACCAATGTTCAAGTTAGAGGAAGATCCCCGTATTACCCGCATGGGCAAGATTCTCCGCAAAACGAGCCTCGACGAGTTGCCGCAGCTGTTGAATGTCTTACGCGGCGAAATGAGTCTTGTCGGACCTCGCCCGCTGGCCTATGACGAGATGAAATTCTGCCCGACATGGCGCGATGCGAGATTGAGTGTGTCCCCCGGCTTGACGGGTCTCTGGCAGGTGAAGGCGCGCAATCGGAATCGATTCGCGGAGTGGATTCGATACGACCTTGAATATGTCCGCACGCATTCACTGTTACTGGACCTGTACATTCTCATCCGGACCGCACGGGTGTTGCTGAAAGGAGTGTGATGAACGTGCCGTACACGACTGGGCTCCCCGAAGCGAAATCCGCCGCCGTTCCAAACCGATCCGCGTTCGGTCTAAGAGAACATCTGATTACTGTGTTCCGTCAGAAGCGCATGCTGCTCACAATTATCGGAGTGGCGACCATGGTGGCCGGTCCGGGCTCGTTTCTGATGACCAATATCTACAGCGCCGAGGTTCGACTCCTCATTCAGAACGCGCGGACTCCCTTCAGCATGAGCACCCCGTTGACGGGTCAGGTATTCACGCCTTCCGACATCACCCAGAAAGATGATGTGGCGACCGAGGTGCAAATCTTCACCAGCCCGATTCTACTAGATAAGTTGGTCGACTACTTCGGGAATGAGCGGGTGTTGACGTCCATGCGGGGGCGTTGGGACTGGGTTGCCGACCTGCCGAAATTCGTCTTCAAGCAGCTGGCCGGTCTGCCGCCGGTCGCTCAAGTGCTGGCGACGATCGGGTATGAATCCAAGCCGGAGAACTTGCACTATCAAGCCGTGCAGCAGATTCGGGCTCATTTGAATGTGGAGGGGGTGCGGCAAACGCATGTGTTTGTGGCCAGTCTGGATTCGCCAGATCCGAACTTTTCCGCCGATGCCCTCAACGCATTGGTGGGGATCTACATGGACCACCAGCTGTCCATCCGTAAAGGCAAAGGTGCGCGCGAATTCTTCGACGAGCAGACGAAGCAGATGCGCGGCGAGTTGCAGCAGGCCGAACTCCGGCTACAGGCCTTCAAAGACAAATGGAACATCGTCTCCATCGAAGATCAAAAGCGGCATCTCCTGCAGCAAGTGACGCACACCGAAGCCGCACTTCGTGAGAGTCAGGTACAAGTCGCAGAAACGGAAGTGCGCATCACCAAACTGAAGGAACGGCTGGCAGGGCAACAGGAGGCGATTCCGCTCACGAATGTCTCAGAGCGGAATCCGATGCTGGATCAACTGAAGAACCGGTTGATGCAGATGGAGTTGGAGTATTCCCAGTATGTACCGGACAGTCCCGCTGCCGGAGAGCTTGTGCGTGAAATTGCCGCCGTGCGTGCCCGTCTGCAGGCGGAGAGTGCGAAGGTCACCGGCGCAGCGACCTCCGGTCTTAACCAAACCTATCAGGAGTTGAAGCGCAACCTGGTCATGGAGGAAGGTCGTCGCGAGAGCTTGCGTCCGCGCCTCTCGGAGCTGACCAAGCAATTTAAATCCTACCGGGATTCTCTCAATACCCTGGATCAGCGCGAGATGGAATTGCAGGGGCTGATGCGCGAGGTCAAGGTCAAGCAAGAAGCCTTCGACATCTACCTCAAGAAGGAAGAAGAGTCGCGTATCAATGAAGTGTTGGACCGCAAAGGCATCTCGAACGTGAATGCGATAGAGCATGCTACGGCTCCGCAGAAACCCATCAGGCCCCGCAAGTTGCTCAACGTGGTGATTGGACTCTTGATCGGATTGGTCGGAGGATTCGGCTCAGCCTATGTGTCCGAGTACATGCGCCGGACCTTCGTCACCCGCGAGGAGGTGGAGGATGCTCTCAGGCGGCCTGTGCTCGCGGCGTTACCGCTCGTCCGTCCTGGCACGTCCGATGCTGTCAGTTTCGATCTTGAGTTACGGCAGGCCGCGCAGCAGGTCATTCGGTCGTACCATGAGCGCGGTCTGAGAACACTGCTTGCCACGAGCGCCCTCCGCGGTGAAGGCCGGTCGCACGTAGCTGGGGCGCTCGCGCGAGTGCTGGCCGAGCAGAAGTTTCGCGTACTGCTCATCACCTTTGAAGCGGCCGATTCCGGGAAGCCAACTACCGACGATGGCGCTGCCGCCGACAAGCAAGGGCCGGATGCCGGCCGGCTCCGTCAGGCTGACCCCGAGTCGACCGATCTCCCGCTCCTCCATCGCTTGCTGGTTCGGCACAAGGAAGGCACCGCGCTGGAATTTGCCGAGCATCTGGCGGAAGTCGCCAAGACCATGCGCGATCGGTTCGATTTAATCGTGATCGACGGCCCCGCGTTGACCTCCTTTCCTGAGATGCGTGTGGCCATCGCAGGAATCGACGGCACGATTCTGGTGATCGAGGCTGAGCGGACGGTGTCGGTGGCGGCGGCCAGGACCACTATGTCGATCGAGGCCGCAGGAGGGCACTTGCTGGGACTCGTGTTGAACAAGCGTCGATACATCATTCCGGACTGGATTTACGGGCGCTGGTTGGCGGCCGGTGGGAGGGAGGGCGTATGAGTGACTCGATCGCGGGAGTACTACAGATGAATGAGAAGGCGTCCCCGGTGGAGGGGTTCGTTCGAGAAGACGGTTGGTATGCGCCCTATGACTATTGGCTCACCCTCTGGGGCCTGTATGAACTCTATGCCTATGCGTTGGCCCTGCTCGGTGATGTGAAGGACAAGGTGCTGCTGGATTGCGGCTGCGGTCCCGGGCACACGTCTGTGATGCTGGCGAAACGTGGCGCGATCGTCACCGCGTTCGATACGGCGGACGGTCAACTCGATACGGCGCGAAGGCTGGCAAAGGCGAACGGAGTGAATGTGACCTTTCTTTGCAAGCCCTTCGAGGAACTGGATTTTCCGGACGAGAGTTTCGACGTCGTGTTCGGCACATTTGTTTTGCACCACGTGGATCTTCCCAAGGCCAGCCGGCAATTGGCTCGCGTCTTGAAGCCGGGGGGGAAAGCGGTGTTCATCGAAAACTCCGCGCTCAATCCGTTGCTCATGGCGGCCAGAAGCAAGGTCTGCGGACGGTTCGGCGTGCCTCAATACAGCGATGATCATGAGCATCCGCTTACCCGTCGCGATATTGCGACGCTTCAGAGCGTCTTTCCCGGCGCCTGCACCATTCATTTTCCGAGTTTCCTTTTCTTTCGGTTGCTCGATTTCTACGTGTTCAAGAAACGTTGGTCACGGATGACGGCCCTACTTAGACATTGCGATCAACTCGCCGGGTCAATTCCGATCGTGCGTCGATACGGCTATCTGCAGATCGTCGAGCTGGATAAGGGAGCAGGTCGTGCGTAGCAAGCCGTCCAAATTCGGACGGGGCTTTTGTTGTGGAGTGTTGCTCCTGTCCGGGCTCTTATTGGCTGCGACGGACGCCCGGTCTTCACCGGCGACCGAGGCGGTGGCCGGTTGTCGGACCGAGGCGCCTGCGCCGAAACACCATCGTGCTTCCGCTGTAGATGGTGTCACCCTGACTCCGCCCTCGAACGGTGCCTACATCGGCTTGTACAGCATCGGTACGATCCCGGAAGACCGGATACGGTTCACGGCGAAGAGCGGGCATCGGCCCGCCATTGTGTTTACCTTTCACGATTGGGTCTCCGACGACGACTGGACCGCATCTTCGCCGCATTTCAGGACCTTCACGGATCCGTTGGAATCATCCCTGCTCAGTCCGCTCCAGCTGGCCGAGCAGGTCAGAAGCGAGGGTGGCGTGCTGGCGGTGGCCTGGGCCATCCAGTGTTGTGATTGGGAGTCACACCTGTTCTGGTACGGATTCCGTAAACCGACGGTGACGGTCGATCGCCTGTTGCGGGGTGATTTCGATTCATACATCACGAGCGTGGCCCGTCAGATCAAGGCGTACGGGCATCCGATCATGCTCACCCTATTCAGCGAATTCAACTACCAGGGGATGATGGGGTTCGGTAAGCAGGGCGGAACGCGGTTGGACGATGTCGATCATGTGTGCCGGCTGTACGGGGATCCGACATGGCCGGACGGGCCGGAGCGCATCAGAGACGCCTTCATTTACGTCATCGATAGGTTTCGAAGAGAAGAGGTGCGAAACGTGACCTGGTTCATGTACGCCGGGTCTCACTATATGAATCCCCGTCATGAGGATTATTCCCCATGGCTGCATCCCCAGTATTTCTATCCCGGCGACGACTACATCGACTGGGTGGGGCAGAGTGCGTATTTCATCGATCCCCTGGCCGTTCCTAAACTTCGACAGCAGGAACTCGCCACGTCCGTCGCGGAGGCATTGGGGCCCGGGTATGCCGCCTGGGGGGCGGTGACTAATCGGCCTCTATTTCTCCCTGAGTTCGGGGTGTTGGGAGATAAGACAAGTAGTCGAGCCCGGGTGATAGAGGAGGTGTTCCGCGACGTGTTGCCGCAGTTCCCTCGAGTGCAGGCGATCACGCTCGCTGATTTCAAAATTGCCGAAGATTACTACGAAGTGCCCAGGTTTGGCACCTTCGAGGATGAAACGGGGGCCTGGAAGCGGGCGGTTCGTGAGAACCCTCGTTACCTCAAGCAAGCCTCCTTCAAGGGCGGAGAGTAGGCCGGCAATGGCGCTGAACCGATCTTCACAATGGCTGTGTCTTTGTGCGGTTTTTGCCCTGTGTTTCACCCTGCGTATCGGCGTCGGTGGGGTCATCGACGCGACGGTGCCGGTCGTCAAACGCGCGGATGTTTACTCGGACATTGCGGTGAATCTGGCGCGTGGCCATGGTTTTGTCGCCGAAGCGGGCGGTGAGCCCATCATTTGGCGCGCTCCGCTCTATCCGGCTTTTTTGGCGGCTGTCTACGCGCTCTTCGGGGAGCAGAATGAAACAGGGGTGTTTCTTACTCAATCCGCATTGGATGCGGTCACGGCCGTTTTGATCTTTTACTTGGGCACGCGCTTGTTCGGTGAGACCGTCGGATTGCTCTCTGCCGTGAGCTTTGCGGTGCATCCACTTTCCGCTTATTACTCGCTCCGATTCCTGTCTGAGCCGCTCTTTACCCTGGCGTTCACGGCCGTCATCGCGGCTTGGATCGCGGCGGTGACCACCCGACGTCTCATGGCCTACCTGGCCGTAGGCGCATTGATCGCCGTCGCAGCGCTGGTGAAGCCGGTGGCGTTGGGCTTGTGGCCCTTGCTTGCGACATGCGTCGTATATCAGTTGCGGGACGAACCGGGTCGCGCACTATCCGCGGCGACTGTGCTGACCCTTGCCTGCCTGATGGTGGTGGCTCCCTGGGCTCTTCGGAACTATCGCGAGACGGGCGAAGTGGTGGCCGTGGCAACCGGGGGAGGCTACGCCCTCTGGCTCGGTAATCAAATGGTAAGTGAGGGCAAGGAGGACTGGGAAGTCGATGAAATGACCCGGGTGCAGCTGTTCGAGCGGCGCGGCGCCGTAATCACGGGGACAGAGCCGGCGGATCGGGTTCTCGCTCCTGTCGCGAATTATCCGTCGATCCGATCGGCTACGCAGCCGGTTCACATTTCGGTCCCTGACGATCATGCATTTTTCCTGGCCGCCTGGCGGGAAATGCGCTCCCATCCGTTCGATACTGCATTATTGACGGTCCGAAAACTGTTCAGGTTCTGGCTCAGGATTTTTCTTCCCGACAATCGCTGGGCGCAATCGTACATTGTCTTGTTTCAAACCTTCTTCCTGGGCGTGGCGGTCCTGGGCATGCTGGAGGCGAAGCGGCAGGGGATCACGGTGTTCCCGCTGATCCTGCCGGTCGTATTCCTTGCGGCCGTTCATGCGCTGACATTTTCCACCATTCGCTACAGCATTCCGACCATTCCGGTCTTGAGCATTCTGCTGGCGGCCGGCTTACGAGCGATCGTGCATACACTGAACGAACGATGGGGCTTGTCGCTCGGAGTGTCCTGGGTCCGCTGGTTGCGGGCTGTGCCGGTCGGCGCGGCGGCAAGATCGTACCGAGAGACTCGATTATGACGGCGCCAGCGATGCTGACTGGCTGTGCCGAGAGTAGGAACCGCTGATGAAACCGATTCGAGTTGTGATCATTCGCAACTGCCGTGGGATTACCGGCATGACGGGAGGGGAAACCTATCTTCTTTCTCTCTTGAAGGGATTCGACCCACAGAAAGTTCGCTGCCTCCTGGTGTGCATCGTCAATCCCGCGCTAGGCGAAACATCCTGGCTAAAGGAATTGAAGCAGACCGGGTTTGAGCACGTCACGATTCCGATCGGGAATCCCTTCGATCTAAGCGATGTCTATAAGGCCGCCTCCTTGATTAAAGCGTATGAAGCCGACGTCGTGCATGCTCTGGACCATCGCTCGGACCTGATCGGGATACTCAGTGCGCGACTCACGGGACGTCCAGTGCTGGCCTCGTTTCTCGGATGGGTCAATTTTCCTAGAGGCTCCTGGCGGGCGACGGTCTATCCCTGGATCGATCGGATGATTCTCCGGCGACTGGATGCGGTGATCACCGATTCGGTGGCCATCGGTGCAGAATTAAAACTACGCGAGCAGGACCCCCCAGTAGTCGCGATTCGCAATGGAATCGACACGGCGTGGTTCGATCCCACTCGCTCCCTCGCCCCCTCGTCCGTGACCGGTTTTGCCGCGGACGGCGACTACGTCTTCGGCATGGTGGGGCGTATTCATCCGGTCAAAGGCCACCTGAACTTTCTCAAGGCGGCCAGGACGATCTTGGATCGCTATCCTCGCAGTCGATTTGTGATTGTCGGTACGGTGCTTCCCGGATTCGAATCATATCGGCAAACGCTTGTCGATTGGATCGCCGAGCATGGTCTGGGTTCGGCCGTTCTCATGGCGCATGTCTCCTTGGCGGAGATCCCCGCCGTGTTTGCGTCTTTGGATGTACTGGTAGCGCCGTCCTTTGCCGAAAGCTTCAGTTTTACGATGCTCGAAGGCATGGCTATGGGGAAGCCTGTGGTGGCGTCGGATGTAGGGGGCGCCTCCGAAATGATTACTGACGGCCGGACCGGCTACCTGGTGCCTGTGGACGATGTGCCGGTTCTGACGGAGACGTTGCTACGCCTGAGGGAGAGCCCCCAGGAGCTTACCGAAGTCGGCCTGCGTGCTCGAGACAAAATCGTTCACGACCTCAGCCTGGCCGCCATGGCTGAGCGAACGTTTCAGGTCTACGAAAGATTAGTGCGTATGCGTCCGGACAGGAACAAGGCGCGCTCGGTCCAGGAACATTTCAGACGCCAACTCGGTGAGATCGGCTGTAAGTTATGAATGAGGGTGGGAGGTTGTTGTGAAGCAGATCATTAAGACATCGCTCGTGAAGGGGTTTTCCATGCTGGGGCTCCAAGCCGAGTTTCACAAAAAAAAACGCGATACCGACATCGTCTTCTTCGACAAGAACACGCTGGAATATTTTCAGCAAGATCATCCGCGAATGGTGCTTTACCGGGAAGGACTCGCCAAGTCGGGCATGGAATGGGTGGATAATTTCCCCCTGCAATGCCGCATGTATAGCCTGCAACAGATGGCCGAGTCGGCCGCGCGCAAGAACATCGACGGGGAGTTTGCGGAGTGCGGATGTTGGAAAGGTCATTCGGCCTATATTATTTCGACGATTCTCGCCCGGCATGGTTTCTCGAAGTCGTTTCATATCTTCGACTCGTTCGAAGGCGGACTCTCCGACAAAACCAGCGAAGACGTCTCCGATTATGCCCGGCAGACCAAGGAAGAAGCCGAATTTGAGAAGAATTGGTTTTCCTCCACCATCGACGATTTGAAGAAGGCCCTAATTGGTTTCGATTTCATCGAAATCTACAAGGGGTGGATTCCGGATCGATTTCCAGAAGTCGAGAGTAAGAAGTTTGCCTTCGTGCACGTCGATGTCGATTTGTACCAGCCGACTCTGGACAGCCTGAAATTTTTCTATCCCAGGCTGTTGCCGGGCGGCGTCATCGTCGTCGATGACTACGGGTATAGCGTGTTTCCCGGCGCCAAGAGGGCCGTGGATGAATTTTTGCGAGGCACTGACTGTTCGGTCTTTTATGAAACGCCGATGGGGAGCTGCTTCATCATCAAATGATGGGGAATGGTCTGGCGACGATTTGAAGATCGCGCCGGAAGACGGGTCTTCGTCACAGGAAGTGAACCGGTCATGAAACTATTGGTTACAGGCTGCCACGGATTCGTCGGAAGCAGTATGGCTCGATACGCTCTCAGCAGCGGACACGAGGTCTTGGGCGTCGCGCGCTCGGAGCAGGGGATGCCCATCGAAGGTATGGCATTCAAGCGATGTGCGCTCGAGCACCCGGATTTCATCGACGCTGTGAATGCGTACCGCCCGGACGTGGTGGCGCATGCCGCCGGCTCCGCCTCGGTCGGGTATTCGTTTCAAGAACCCCGCGAGGATTTTTTAAAGGCCGTCGAGACGTGGGGCGCGGTGCTGGATGCGGTTCGAAAGGCCGACGTGAAGCCGTTGGTCATATTTCCGTCCAGTGCCTCCGTGTACGGCAATCCGACCCTGTTGCCGGTCACCGAGGGAGCGAGCCTGCGCCCGATATCACCCTATGGGTTTCACAAGGTCATTTGCGAGCAACTGGCGCAGGAGTATGCGCAATGTTTCGGCCTGAATGTCGTGGTCGCCAGACTGTTCTCCACCATCGGCCCGGCTCAGCAGCGGTTGCTGGTGTGGGAACTTTTCCGGCAGGCGATCGACGACAATCCCTATCTGACCATTCAAGGCACAGGGACAGAAACGCGTGATTTTCTTCACATCGACGATATTTGCCGATACTTCCTTGGAATCGCCGAGCGGCAGCCGAAAGGTTTCTGGGCGGTGAATGTAGCGTCCGGGAGTTCTACCTCGGTCAGAACCATGGCGGAGATCGTCACTCGTCTGGTCGGAAGCCGCAAGGCCATTGTGACGTTGAATAAGGAGTTACCGGGCGATCCCAAGCACTGGCAGGCCGATACGTCGCTGTTGCTGGATTTAGTATCGTATCAGCCGGGCGACATCACAAGAGGGGTGGAACATTGTGTGGGCCGTTGGTCGGCCGACGTCTCCTTATTCGCTGAGAAGGCGATGCGCGGCGGGGTTGGAGAACCAATGGTGAAGGGGCTGGTGTAGAGCGGGCATGCAGATCAAATGGACGGGTCTAAAGGCGCTGTCGCAGCAGACCGCCCTCGTGTTTGCCGGGAAAATGACGGGGGCCTGCCTGGGATTTGTCATGAGCCTGATCGTCGCCCGCTGGATGGGGCCTGAGGAATTCGGTCTGTTTTCGCTGTTTATCGTGATCCTCATCTTCGGCAACGATGTTCTTGGCGACGGCCTGAACCCAGGAGTCGTCCGGTTCTACGCCATGAATAGACGGACGGATCCCGCGAGGGCAACTGCCGTGTTGACCAACGCGCTCGCGCTTCGGATTCTGCTCGGCATTCCGATCGTGTTGTTAGGTGTGGCCGTGGGAGTTCATTTCGCCGAACGTGCGTCTACCAGCCACGCGTACGTCTCGCCCGTGATGTTGGGCATGGTCGGTTCATTCGGGGCGGCATTGTGGAGTTTCAATCTTTCGGTCTGGCAGGCGAGGGAGGAGTTCGGGACCTACGGGCTGATGGTGGGGTTGGTCAATTTCCTACGCGTTATCGGTGTGCCTATCTTGCTGTGGACTGGGTGGCTGTCCTTGGGGCCTGTTATGGGTCTCCATGTTTTTTTCTATTATGCGTGTACCGCATGGGGTCTATGGCTGCTGCGCCCCCACCTATCAAATTTCAAGCTTGACAAGGAATTGCTGCGCGAACTCCTTCGGTTTAGTAAGTGGCCGGCGATGGCCAGCCTTTTCTTCATTCTTCAAGTCAACCTGGGTGTCCCCGTCTTGAATTATGTCGCCGATGCCCGGGAGGCCGGCCTCTACGGCGCCGGTTCCTCTCTGCTGATGGGAGTGGATTTCCTGACGGTCAGCCTCTTGACGACGTTACTCCCGAAGGTCAGCCAGTTAACCGGACTCGAACAATGCCGGTCATATGTACAGCGGTCCTTCCCTGTCTATGCCGTCATCGCGGTCGCGCTTCTTCCCTTTCTCTACTTCGCCCGACCGCTGGTGCTTGCGTTGTTCGGCCCGGCTTATGAAAGCACGATTCCGGTATTTCAGATTCTGTTCATCGGCACGCTCGGTACCCTGGTGACGCATCCTTTGTATTTGGTCTTGTACACGATGAACCGCCCGCACCTCTTCAGCCTGATCCAAGGATCGGCGTTTCTCGGGTGGATCATCGCCGGGTGGTTCTTGATTCCCGGTTACGGGGCTCTCGGAGCTGCATGGACCACCCTGATCGCCCGTATGCTCCAATCGCTGGCCATCGTCGCCATTCTGAGGCACGCGCTGGGGTTTCTGCGGTCAGCTAAGCCTCGAGTCAGCCCCTTGGCGGAAGGGACACGAGGTATATGAGACCGGCATTCGGCACGGTTGCGGCGCCCACGCTTATCGGCGCGGCACTGGGCGCTTCGGTGCTCGCGCTCTCGACGAAAGCGTTGGCGATTCTGATCGCCGGGACGGCCTTCGGGACGATGGCCACATCGGTCGCGTTTCCCTATTACATTTTGGTGGCGACTATTCCGGTGCAGGTCGATCTCTTCAGCAGCATCACCGTTACCAAACTGATCACGCCCTTGACCATCGGGATGGTGACCTTTAATGCGCTGATTCATCGAGGCCCCTGGCCTGTGATTATGCGATGGCCCGCCGGTTATCTGGCCGGCATGTTTTTTCTGACGTCCATAGTGTCCCTGCTGCTCGCTGAGGGCTTGCGTGGTCTGCCTGGAGAGGCGGCGAAAATTCCTGTCTACGGGGCTCTCTTCTATTTTACCCTCACATTCAATCGTACCCCTGAAGACTTTCGCCGCCTGCTCTGGGTCATCGCATTCACCGGCCTCGTGGAAGCGCTTATTACTGCCGCGCAGGTGCACTACGGATTCGTGATGCCAGGCGACTGGCGGAAGAATCTCGGGCAACCTGGCGAAGGCGGCGTGGATGGAACTCTTAGCGCCGTCCTGGAGGGCAAGATCCGAGCCGAAGGCACGACCTCGCACCCGATCATGCTAGCGAGCTTCTTTCTCATGGCCATTCCCTGCACGGCTTTTCTGTTTCTGACGGAGTCACGTCCGTCGATACAGGTCCTGCTGGGAGGCATCCTGGCGTTGATGGGCTACGCCTGGTTTTACACGTTTGCCCGAAGTTCGATGATCGGGTTTGCGCTGATGACCGTCGTTGCCCTGTCGTTCCGCTCGCGTGCCGTCCGTGTACTGCTGCTTATCGGGGCGGTATTTGTTTTTACGGGTTTCCTGAGTTATCAGGCGATCTCGGAATCCTTCTCGACAGGGGTGCAGGCGGTAGAAAGCGGAGGGTTGTTCGGAAAAGCCGATGTGAATGAAGCGAGCGGGAGTTGGCAATTCCGATTGGAGTCGATCGTCGGAGGCTGGAAGCTCTTTGTTGCGAATCCTTGGTTCGGTGTCGGGTTCGGGCAGTCGATTTGGCACTATACGAAATATTTGCCGGCGTGGGCGAACCATTCCTCCCATCCGTCCACGATTCACAACGTCTTTCTGGAGGTGGCCAGCGAACTGGGGATGTTTGCGCTCGCCGCATTTCTTGGGATGTGGAGCTGGGCCTTGATCTCCGCCAAACGCGCCCTGCGTCACCCGGAATTGCGCTCCTATGCCATCCTCATGTGCAGCATCATTCTCGGGCAGATGGCATTCTTGATGATCACACCGATGGTGCGCGAGATTTGGCTGACGCTACCCATGGCCATCGCGATTGGGCGCATGGCGAGGGCGGAGGCGTGATATAGGGCCGAAGTCGCACAGTGGGGGTCGGTGCGGGGGGACGTCCCACGTGCGGAGACGTACGCGTACAAGCCGCTTGCGTGGCGGCGGGACGGAGATGAGGTACTCATGGCAATACGTGTAACAGTAGTCATACCGGCTTACAACGCCACGAAGACGATTCACGACGGATTGGATTCATTTGCGCGGCAATCGTTCCCGGCGGACGAGGTCGAGCTGATCATCGTCGATGATGAATCGACGGATGGCACGCCAGAGTATATCGAACACTACGTCAAGGATTGGGGGGGCGCGCACCCGAGGGTGCGCGTACTTCGCCAAGCTCATCGGGGGCCGGCGGCGGCCAGGAACCTCGGTGCAGAAGCGGCTCAAGGAGAGTTTCTCCTGTTCACTGACGCCGACTGTGTGCCGCACGTTGACTGGATTAAGGAAATGGTGGCGCCGTTTCAGTCACCTGGAATAGCCGCCGTGAAAGGGGCCTACAAGACAAAACAACGCAGCCTTGTGGCTCGCTTTGCGCAGGCCGAGTTTGAGGCCCGGTATCGCCAGTTGGCGGCTGCCGAGTATGTGGACGTGGTCTTTTCCTACTCGGCGGGGTTCCGTCGCGAGGTGTTCCGTACGATCGGCGGGTTCGACACCAGTTTTCCTGTCGCCGACAACGAGGACACAGACCTCTCCTACCGGGTCGCGACCGCCGGCTACAAGATCAAGTTCAAGCCGGCAGCGATTATCTATCATCAACATCCTGCGACACTGAAACAGTATCTTCGGAAAAAACATAGCCGGGCCTATTGGCGGGTGATGGTGTACAAACGGTTTCCGAGCAAGGCCATCCGTGATTCCTACACTCCACAAACACTCAAGCTTCAGATCGGCTCTGTCGTGCTCGGTGTGGGGGCGCTTGCGCTGATTCCGCTGGTGCCACATGCCAGCTATGTGGCGGCACTGGCCGGTGGCCTCTTCACGGTCACAGCGTTGCCGTTTCTCTGGCAACTGCCTCGCGAGGATCCGGGATTGCGACTGGCCGCACCATTCCTGTTGGTGTGCCGGGCCGCCGTCATGGCAACTGGGTTGATGCGAACCGTGCCGTTATTGATGAGTAAGACCAACTAAGATTCATGTTATCGAGAGGGAGGCGAGTCATGCGACGAATTCGTTACACATGCTGGGCTGTATGTTTCATGGTTCTGTGCCTGGCGGCCGCCGTGCAGGCATCCGAAACCGAGCCGGTCGCTGTTCCATCCCCAGAGGCAGGTTGGAGCGGTCCTTTCCGATTGGGTGCGGGCGACGTGCTCAATGTGTTCATCTGGAAGCACAAAGAACTGTCGACCATGGTCACCGTTCGACCGGACGGCAAAATCAACTATCCGTTGATCGGCGAGATCGAGGCCAAGGGGCTCACGCTGGGTGAGATCGAGGAACGGATCAACAAGCAGCTCAAGCAGCACATCCAGGATCCGCAAGTCACGGTGATCTTGGAGGCGACGCACAGCTTTCGCATTTTCGTCCTGGGTGAAGTGATGCAGCCTGGCGTCTTCGATCTCAAGGGGCCAGTGACCGTCATTCAGGCCTTGGCGATGGCGCGGGGGCTCACCACGTTTGCCTCTCGAAACAAGATTTTCATCGTCAATCCCGCTCGCGGCAACGAGCAGCGGATTCCGTTCAGTTACAGCAAGTTTGTTCAAGGAGAAGATACGAATCAAAATGTGATGCTTCGTCCGGGAGATACCGTGATCGTTCCGTAGCATAGGCAATCTCTTAATAATCCGGGACGAAAGCGAAGTCACGTGTCACAGAGAATGCAGTGCCTGCTCACAGCTGTGGGGGACAAGGGCGGGCGAGGTAGCGGACTGACGGGGAGAAAAGCGCCGGCCGGGGCGGGCTTCCGTTGGTTGCGTCTTCCGGTGGCGGCGGTGGCATTGGCTGCGGGCGTAGGGCTGGCTCCGCCCATTTTGACGGCGCAGGAACCGGACAACGCAGAGTTTGTTCGGCCTCAGCGTGAGTTTGGCGAATTGCCCTCGTGGCAGAACCAGATGGGGTATGAGCGGATACCGGTTTCGGAAAAGTTATTGTTAGGAGCGCCGATTCGCCGCGAGGGATTTACGCCGCGACTCACCATCACTGAAGAGTATACGGACAACGTCTTCTTTACGGCGCAGAATCGTGGGACGGACTACATCACCAAGATTGCGCCGGGGCTGGGTTACCGGACGTTCGGACGAGATGGACAACTTTCCATGGACTATTCGGTAGAGTCCAGAGTCTACGCGAATAACACGAATCAGAACCGAGCCGTGTCGCGGCAGAACGGGGAACTGTTCGGACTGTGGAATGTTAGCGACCGGACGACGCTGACGCTGTTTGAGCGGTTTGAATCGTTTCAGGATCCTACGGAGCAAGTGACACCCGGAGTCATGGCTGCATTCGGGCGAACCTCGATCAACCTCGGCGCCTTGATGATGCGCCATCGTCTGACACCGTCGGTTGATCTCTTGGCTAACTATGCCAACTTTCTATGGTCGACCGATGCTCCGGGAGCCATCAACAGTATGACCCATGAAGGCGAGGTGGGGGCGAGAGTTCGTGAGACGCAGTGGGGGCGCACCACCGTGAAGTATCGGTTTCGATTTTTCGATTTCCAGCAGGGGCGAGATTTTCAGTCACATTCCGCGCTGGTTGCCCAGGAGATCGATCTGTCGGAGACACTGGTACTCAGCGGAACAATCGGCGCGGTTCGTGTGGAGCCGAACCCTTCGACGGTCGAAGTTCTCGCACAGGCGTCAATCAAGAAGTCGATCGGGGACGCGTTGTATGAGCTGAGTTATATGCGCGATGTGTTTCCTCCGTCGGGGGGACTGAGTCAACCGCTGGTCGGAGATTTTATCCGCGCGTCGACCAAAATCCGCCTCGCGAATAATTTTCTCTTTGATGCCGGGCTGACGTGGATTCTCACGAGCACCAGATCTGACGATTTGACGGTACACACGCTGAAATGGAATGTCGGCATTTCGTACACGCCGGCATCTTGGCTTGTGGCTAGACTGGGGTACGACATGTTCGACCAGCGTGAAGACATTTTGGGCACGTCTGCCAATCGCCTTGCGAACAAGGTCAGCCTGCGGATGATCGCGACATTCTGACGTTGTGCGTACGCTGAGGAATCGGTGAAACCCGGGGAGACTCCGAAAGCAGAGCAGTAAGGTGGAAGGGAATATGGCAACAGTGAGTGGCGAGCTTCGTATCCTCTTTATCGCGCCGGCTCCGCGTGCCGGGACGGTGCAATATACCCACAATTTGGCCAATGCGCTGGTGGAACGGGGGCATCGCGTCACGCTGGTCACAGGTATTGGATTCGAATTGGCAGACTATCCGAGAAAGTATAAGGCGTTGGAGGTCTTTGATCGGTATCGGCCCAGGCCGCTGCGGCTCTGTCGGTTTGTCTGGCATTGCCTGACTTTCCGGCCGCAGATTATCCATCTGCAGGGGGCGCAACATCCGGCCCTGTACATTCTTCTATGGGCGATGTTACGGCTCTTGGGCAGCGCCTCGTTCGTCTATACTCCCCAGGACGTCTTGCCCAACTCATTACGACCCTATCATATCCGCGCGTTCCGTTTTCTCTATGCCCGCATGCGGCATGTGTTTCTCAATGCCAAACAGAATCAGCCGCTGGTCGTCGAGCATTTCGCGGTGCCGCGTGACCGGATCACGGTGCTTCCGATCGCCGATCTTACGGCGTTTGTGCGGGAACACGTGGCCGGTGAGCCGCCGGACATTCCTGCCGCGTCACGGGTGGTGTTGTGTTTCGGATTGATTGAGCCGAGGAAAGGGATCCATACGCTCCTCTCCGCCGCGCCGGAGGTACTTCGGCAGGTGCCGGATGCCTTGTTGTTGATTGTCGGGAAGCCGCTGATGGACATTGCGCCGTTGCAGCGGCAGCTCACCGATTTGGGCTTGCAGGAGCGGGTGCGATTGGTGCCGCAGTACGTGAGTTTTGCGCAGATGGCCGGCTATTTTACTGCCGCGCGGCTCTTGGTGCTGCCGTACGAAAACGGATGGAATAGCGGTGTCTTGGCTTCTGCCTTCGGATTCGGGAAACCCGTGATTGCCACGCGAGTGGGTGGGTTCGATGAGGTCGTGAGCGACGAATCGACGGGGTTGCTCGTGCCCCCGAAGGATCCGGCAGTGCTGGCGCAGGCGATCGTTCGACTGTTGCGCGATGATGTGCTGTATGCGCGCATGGTCACGAATGTTCGGCAGGCAGCCGCGGAGATTTCGTGGGAGGCGATTGCACGGATTACCGCGGCTCGGTACGCGGACGTCGTAGGGATCGGAGCGGATTGTGCAGTATCGCAAGCTCGGTAACACCGGCCTGACGCCGTCGGTGCTGGGGTTCGGATGCTCGATGATCGCTTCGCTGGCGACACGGTACTCGCGCACCGAAGTGGAGGCGAGTCTTCGTGAGGCCAGGGAGGCGGGTATTACGTTTTTTGATACAGCCGATGTCTATGGTCAGGGTGATAGTGAACGCCTGCTTGGGAAGCTGTTTCGGAGCGGGGGCGAAGGAATGATTCTCTGTACCAAGGCCGGGTTGACGGTCGGTTCGATGGAACCTGTGGTACGACTGGCAAAGCCGGTTGTGAATTCAATCCTGCGGCGTTGGCGGACTGCACGAGTCGCGACGACGCAGGCGCGTCGCCGGCAGGAACGGCAGTGTTTTGAACCGGACTATCTTTCCGGACGAATCGAGGGGAGCTTGCGTCGGCTCAACGTGGATCGGATCGATCTGTTCTTGTTGCACAACCCCCCGGTCGATGTGCCGCAACGTGATGCGGTGTTCGAGCTGCTGACCCGTTTCATGGCGCAAGGTAAACTTCGGCAGTTCGGCGTGTCCTGTCGGTCGTTGGACGAAGCCCAAGTCTGGCTCGGACAGCCGGACGTCACTTGTGTCCAAATTCCTATCGACCGCAGCCGAATCGAGGCGGCCATCCCGGTGTTGGAGCGCGCACAGGCCCAACAGGTGGGCGTGATCGCGCGGGAGGTGTTTGCGCATGATGTACTGGCCAAAGGCTCCGTGTCCGATGCATTAGGTCCGCTGGTGGAGCGTGCGGAGATCGGCGTCGTGCTGGCGGGAATGAGTTGCCGGCGGCATGTGCAGGAGAATGTGCGTGCGATGGACGTCGCGATGAGGTGTAGCCATGTTGCTTGATGCGCGATCGATTTCCGACGGAGAGACCCTCACGGCCGACGTGTGCATTGTGGGCGCAGGTGCCGCCGGTATTACCCTGGCGATGGAGCTGCTGGCCACCGGTCTGACCATTATTGTATTGGAAGCCGGTGGGAAGTCGAAAGCCGGACCGAGTCAGGGCCTCTACCAGGGAGAGCTAAACGATCCGGTCCGTCACTTGCCGTTGGATCAGGCTCGTTATCGCCAACTCGGAGGCACGACATCTCTGTGGGGTGGACGCTGCATTCCGTTCGATTCCCTCGATTTTGATCAACGCGAGTGGATCTCGCACAGCGGCTGGCCGTTTCCGCAGAAGGAGATCGACGGCTATTACCGACGTGCCCATTCCTATTGTGAGTGTGGCGAGTACGACTACCGTGTGTCGACCGCGCTCCCCGGTGCGCCACCTTCGATGCTGCCTGGTTTTGAGGACGGGGATGTGAATACGTCGGGCATCGAGCGATGGAGTCCGCCGACGCAATTCGGGAAGGTCTATCGGCCGATTCTCACACGTGCGGACAATCTGCGTGTTCTGCTGCACGCCCTTGCGGTTGAATTACAGCCCTCATCGGACGGCAAGCGGATCGATTCGGTCGACGTGGCAACCTTTAGCGGCCGTCGCTTTACCGTACGCGCGCACACCACGGTGTTGGCCGGCGGCGGGTTGGAAACGACGCGACTGCTGTTGGCTTCTCGACGTGTGCATCGGGAGGGAATCGGCAACCATTCGGATTGGTTGGGACGTGGGTATATGTCGCATATTCACGGCGTCATCGCGAGTGTCACGCTCACGGCAGGACAGGATGTCATGTTCGGGTACGAGGCCGATCCGCAGGGTGTCTTCTGCAGACGTCGCATCGCGTTCTCGGAAGAGGCTCAGCGTCGGCACCGTCTCTTGAATCTGTACATGCTGTTGGACCGCCCCTTGGTGGGGGATCCGGGCCACGGTAATGCGGTCCTTTCTGCAGCGTTTTTGCTCAAACGTTTGTTGGGAGGGAGGCAGCAGGAGGAGTTAGGGAAGGGGAAGTACTCGCTCTATTGGCGGCATATCAAAAATATCCTGGCGGGTTCCCCCCAGGCCTTGTCGGTACTCCCAAAGTTCGGTCGAAAGCGGCTGCTCCAGCGTCGACGGATTCCTTCGCTGCTCATGCGGTCCCGCTCAAACACTTATTACCTCTACTTCCAGAGTGAACAGGTGCCTCATCGGGACAATCGCGTGATGTTGGATGATGCGCGTGACGAGTTCGACATGCCGCGGTTGCGGCTTCATTTCGAAGTCACTGAGCAGGATCGGCAGAGTGTGCAACGGGCGCATGAGCTTATCGATCAGGAACTACGCCGGCAGAATTGCGGGTACTTGACCTATTTGGAGAACGATGTGTCGCAGTTGATGCGCGACGTGAAGGCGGTGCTGGGTCATCACATCGGAACCACTCGTATGTCTGCAGACCCCTCGCAGGGCGTGGTCGACGAGCAGTGCCGTGTGCATGGAGTGGCGAATCTGTTTGTCGCCAGCAGTTCGGTGTTTCCGACATCCAGCCACGCCAATCCGACGTTGACGATCGTCGCCATGGCGCTGCGGCTCGCCGATCATCTCAAGGCAATACATTCCGGCGTCACGCGAGTCTGAGAAATTATTTCTGTGGGAAAGGGGAACACTATGTATTGGAAAAACAAACGCGTACTTGTCACCGGGGGCGCGGGTCAGATCGGGTCCCATCTCGTGGCGCGGCTCGCTGCTGCGGGCGCGCAGGTAACCGTGGTGGACAATCTGTGGCGTGGAAAGAAGTCGAATCTGCTCGGTGAGGACGGGGCGCCGGTGATCGACATGGAAAGCCGGTTCTTGGAACTGGATCTGTGCGACTATCGGAATTGCGAACGGGCGACAGAGGGGCAGGATATCGTCTATCACCTGGCCGATGTGGTCGCCGGCATCAACTATGTGTTCGGCAACCAGTTCTCGCTGTTCAACACGAACCTGATCGTCGACTCCAATATGCTGCGGGCGGCCATCGCCAGCAAGGTGTCGTCCTATGTGTATGTGGGAACCGCATGCAGCTATCCGGCTGAACGCCAAAGCAAATTGAACCCGCCGCCCTTCAAGGAAGACGATGTCTATCCCGCATCACCGGAGTCATCCTACGGGTGGAGCAAACTGATGGGCGAAATGGGCTGTGATTTGGCCCGCAAGGAGAAGCTGCTGGATATCGGAATTCTTCGGTTCCACAATGTCTACGGGCCCCACTGTGAAATGTCCCCCGAAAAATCGCAGGTGATTCCATCCCTGATCCGTAAGGCCGTCCGGCATCCCGACGAGGAATTCGTGGTATGGGGATCGGGCAAGCAGCGCCGCGCGTTCGTGTTCGTAAGCGATATCGTGGACGCGTTGGTGTCAGTGGCCACCAAAGGCATGAATCAGGGAGTGATTCAGATTGGCCCCGATTACAGCACCTCGATCAAGGAGATCGCGGAACTGGTGTGTGCCATTTCTGGAAAGCAGATCGATATCCGGTTCGACACCAGCAAGCCCGAAGGTGATGTCGACCGAGCGGCCGATTGGACCAGAGCGCGCGATATCCTCGATTGGTCGCCCACGACGAGTATACAGGAAGGACTTGAGCGGACCTATGCCTGGTGTGAACGCCAGGTCTTTCAAAGCGTAGGGCGGTAGGAAGCGGCCGGGTTCTCTCAGGTAGATCCAGCGAACTGAATGTGTGATGGCCCAGGCTGGCTGGGTCCGAGTATCCCAGTTGTAACAATGAAGTGAGGCAACACCGTGAAGAAAGCATTGATCACCGGCATCAGCGGGCAGGATGGGTCGTATCTCGCAGAGTTATTGTTGGCGAAGGGTTATGAGGTCCATGGCATTATCCGGCGCTCCAGCTCCTTCAATACCGGCCGCATCGATGCGATCTATCAGGATCCACATGTTGCCGAACCGAGACTGCGGCTGGTCTATGGGGACCTCAACGATGCCAGTTCGCTCAATAAAATTCTGCGTACGATTCAGCCGGATGAGATCTACAACCTGGGCGCGCAGAGCCACGTGCGCGTGAGTTTCGATGTGCCTGAATATACTGCGGAGGTGACGGCATTGGGGACCGTCCGTCTGTTGGAAGCCATTCGCGAATCCGGTATCCAGCCCAAGTTTTATCAGGCTTCCTCCAGCGAGATGTTCGGCAAGGTGCAGCAGATTCCGCAACGGGAGAGCACACCGTTTTATCCCCGGAGCCCCTATGGCGCCGCCAAGGTCTATGCACACTGGATTACGGTCAACTATCGTGAGGCCTACAACCTGTTCGCCTGTAGCGGCATTCTCTTCAATCATGAATCGCCCCGGCGAGGAGAGACGTTTGTCACCCGGAAAATTACGCGAGCGGCGGCCCGAATCAAGCTGGGGGTGCAACAGGATCTGTATCTCGGGAACCTCGACGCCAAGCGCGACTGGGGGTTCGCCGGCGATTACGTGCAGGCGATGTGGATGATGTTGCAAGCGGATCGACCGGATGACTACGTGATCGCGACCGGCGAAACGCATACGGTGCGGGAATTTCTCGACCGCACCTTCGGCTACCTTGACCTGGATTGGAACCAATACGTGAAAATCGATCCGCGTTACTACCGTCCGACCGAGGTCGACCTGTTGATCGGCGATGCCACGAAGGCGAAAAAGATCCTGGGTTGGGAGCCGAAGGTGTCTTTCGAAGAGCTCATCGTGATGATGGTTGAGGGTGATCTACGCGCCGAACGGGGCATTCTCAATGGCACCAGGGGAGCACGCTAATCATGTCGTATTGGACGGACAAACGAGTGGTGGTGACGGGTGGAGCCGGGTTCTTGGGGGCGGTAGTGGTGGCACAGCTTCGGCAGCAGGGTTGTCGCAACATCGTGGTCCCTCGGAGCATCGACTATGATCTTGTGGACATGAGCGCCGTCAGGCGGCTGTATGCGGACGCAACCCCTGATTTGGTGTTGCACCTGGCTGCCCGCGTGGGTGGGATCGGGGCGAATCAAACCCATGCCGGTCAGTTTTTTTACGACAACCTGATGATGGGAACTCAGTTAATGGAGGTTGGGCGCCAACGGAACTTGGAGAAATTTGTGGCCTTGGCGACCATCTGTTCGTATCCCAAATATACGCCGATACCTTTTCGTGAGGAGGAGCTCTGGACGGGATATCCGGAAGAGACCAATGCCCCCTATGGATTGGCCAAGAAGATGATGCTCGTCCAGGCCCAGGCGTATCGGCAGCAGTATGGATTCAATGCGATCGTTCTGTTTCCGGTAAACTTGTATGGTCCGGGGGACAATTTCGATATGCAGACCTCGCATGTGATTCCGGCCTTGATCAGGAAATGCATGGAAGCAAAGGAGCGAGGTGACGGCCGGGTTGTGTTGTGGGGTGACGGCTCACCGTCCCGCGAGTTCCTCTACGTCGATGATGCCGCTCGCGCCATTTTGCTGGCCGCCGAGCATTACAACGGGAATGAGCCGATCAATTTGGGAACCGGGCATGAGATTACTATCCAGGCATTGGCTCATTTAATCGCCGATGCAGTTGGGTTTACCGGTGAGATCGTCTGGGATACCGCAAAGCCGAACGGGCAGCCGCGTCGCTGCCTGGAAGTGAGTCGCGCCAAACAATTGTTTGGGTTCGAATCAACTACAGCCTTTACGGACGGCATTCAGAAGACCGTTTCCTGGTTTCAAGCCAATCGGGCGCGGGTGCGAGAGGTGGTGTTCTAATTTTCACGATTCGCATCCATGCTAAGCGGGAGCTGCCGCGTCCCGTTTAGCATGGATATGACTGCGGTTCGTTGTGAAGCCGTAAGCACGACCTCACCTGCCACCGTGTAACCATATCTGCGATCGACCGAACACGGTCATGAATGTAGCCGGCTAATTGACGCAGTTCGGGTGCAGTTTCCCATCTGACAAATACACACACGAGTGAAACATGGCTGGGTTTGCTGTGATCGTGTTTTTCAGAGCCGTGGCCTGCTGTGTTCCTGGACGGATCAGGCAATCGAAGGGAAACACCCCGGGGATCATCCACGACGGATGTGCAGACCACATTGTAAACCCATTAATCTGCGGGTAACCCACAATGAGACGCGACAAACCGGTGGCGATTTTTTGTGCCGCCCAGTTTGAATTCTGCTGAGTTCCATCCGGAAATCCAAGCTCCATAAAGAACACCGGCTTGGTTGGAGCCACCGTTTTTACTTCTCGCAATACCGAGTCCAGTGCCGCGAAGTGATTGTCGATGGGGATGACATAGTCTTGGGTGAGCCCAGGCCAGTCCTTCGCATAGTAATCGATCATGTAGAAGTCGAGGCTGACCCAGTCCACATATTGATCCCCCGGATAAAAATTGGCGAAGGAGTGGCAGCTCTGCAGGAGTTGTTTCGCGTAAGTTTTGTCGACCGTAGCCGGAAGATCCGCCACGTCATAATCGATCTGATTCAGTTGGTGGACCGCCCACCCCATCGAATCGAATGTAAGAAATTTCAGACCTTCCCGACGAACAAAAAAATCATAGTAGTACCGTTGGGCCGCTTTGAGGCGTTCTACCCCATCGCATACTTGAGGGGTTCCGATGTCACTGTATAGAGCGCTGTAGGGAAGCGTGGACGGGTTAAACTCCGCAAAGCCTCGCTTGTTTTCAATCGCCCACTGTAACGATTTGTCACCGATCGGCCCGAAGCCGCCGAAGTAGTCAGCTCCGATCCCATTGGGTTCGCGGCCCGAGATAAAAAACGTCGGCTTTCCATATTGCCGGAGCTCACCGGCGAACCGTCGAAGTTCCGCGTCATAGACTCCGTTGAGTAATTTGTCGACCGTGAAACCTTCGGGAGCCTCTGACTCCCCCGGTGCAGGGTGAGTGTTGTAGGCTTGGACGACGATCACCTTCCCATCCTGCCAAGCGAGGTTGGCAGCTTGCACGTCGAAATGGGGCTGTCCCGCTGCATCATATCCGTTGGCCCAGGTCCCTCGATATTTGGACCATAGCGCAGTCTTGCGTCCGCTTGCCGATTCGAATGTTGCGATATCGTTCTGAAGCCATTCGTATTGTCCCAGATATAGGCCGCCTGCGGGAGGAGGAACGATCTTGAGGACCGAATAGTCTCGTGCGGTCGTGGTTTGACTCACGGGAGGTGTGACAGGCTGCGTTTGTAGCTGGCGTTTTCGAAATAAGCGTGTTTGGGCGTCGGCCGGTGTGGACGAGTCGAACGAGACCCAAATGCCAGCAATAAAGCTGAGAACGAGGATTGCTGTAAGGTGTATTTTCACGATAAGCCCTCCGAGTATCTAGTCCTGATACTCAGCAAGGGTCGTACCATGCGGAGAAAGGGATCCAAACTCAAAAATTCATGGAAAAACGGCAGTTACCTACGATCATACCCCCGGGAGCCAGGCACATTCTTGAACAGAACGCGGGGGGGACCATTCAGTACACATTGCCAATGGGAATTCGCTTGGAGGCAGTAGCGTTGGCTCCCTAGGATTTCTCCGGCTCAGTCCCCGGAATGCATTCCTGTGGCATGAGTTCGCCGCCATGGAAATGGGACACCTGTCTCCATTTCTGGAGCACGGCCTTGTCGTCGAAGGTGAGAAGGTACTGTTCGCACCACATTCCGGGTGCGGTCAGACGGTTCCCGGACTGTTGCTCGCGTAATTCATACACCCACACGGTGGCTCCGCCTTCATCCTGTCGAACAGTCTTGGGAGCGCCTAGTTTCTCCCGCACCTGGGCTTGAGTGGCCCACCCCTTGGCGGAATCCAGATAGGCCGCTTCCCGGTTCTGAAAATGGCTGCATGCCGCGAGCAGCATGGAGATGATGATGAGGCTGAGCGACCGACTGATCTTTATCATGTTGCCTCCCGATTCGACTGGGATCCGTTTTTTTCACCCGCTTGTCTGGCTGGGGATTGTACACGGATAGCGGGGGCGCGTCTCCTTTGGAGAAGATTTCCTGCATCGTCCCCGGTCTCCGTGAGTCCGAGGCGGCAGACTATTCGTGGGGGTGTGTGAGGCCGTACCGAATCTGAAGAAGAGCGAGCGGGGAGAAGGCGCAACTTAGGCGTGAGATCAGATCACGAGCTGACGAGATGGGGGAGAAATGCGGAGCAATCAGACGGCTTTTTTAACCAGGCCGGACCGCAGGCAACGCGTGCAAACCCGAATGCGCAAGGCCGACCCGTTCACGAGCGCCTTCACTCGCTGCAGGTTGGGATTGAAGACGCGCTTCGTCTTGTTGTTTGCGTGGCTGACGTTATTACCGGTTTGATGCTTTTTCCCACAGAGATCACAGGCAAATGCCACGGCCCTACTCCTTTGTTGCGGCGTCTTTCAACGACTAGTCCTTGGATGGGAGGGGATGCTACCATAGCGTCACAGGTCATGACAAGCTGCTGAGGTGAATTCTCCCTACCAGGATGCCCTCTCCCGCTCGCGCCGCTCACTCCACTGAGGTTGCAGATATGGATCAGGTCACGCTCATCGGATTGCTGGCAGGGACCCTCACCACCATCGCGTTCATTCCTCAGCTGCAACAGACCTGGCGCACTCGTTCCGCCCAGGACGTGTCGCTGGGAATGTTGCTCACCTTCGTGACCGGGGTCTTTCTCTGGTTGATCTATGGGCTCATGCTCGGCGCCTTGCCCATTATTCTGGCGAATCTCGTGACCCTGGTGTTGACCCTGGCGATTCTCATCCTGAAGCTCCGGTATCGCTCGTAGGGGCTGCAGGGTGTCTGGGTATGCAGTTCAATATCCTATGCTGCTCCATCGAACGTCGTGACGGCAAGTTTGAACTTGACAAGATCGGCCATGCGCTCCTAAAGTTTGTCTCTTTTCAAGACACCTCGGGTCAAGGGAAGAGGGTGAAAAACCCTCGCGGTCCCGCCGCTGTAAATGGGGACGAAACCCGCAGGCGCCACTGTTCACCGTTCGGTGAGTGGGAAGGCGCGGGGAGTAGGATGAACCATGAGCCAGAAGACCTGCCTGAGGGAGACCCTTTATTCCCTCGTGGGCTGGGGAATAGGCGAGGATGATATTGCGGGTGCAATCCTCAGGGTTCCATGTTGGCCCTGGGGATTTTTTTATTTGCGCGCCGTTCGAATCGTCTCCAGTCGCCGGTTCGCAGCCGCATGCATCGGCGTGGTCGCGTCTGTGCTGCTGGCCTGCCTTGCCTTCGCATTCGGAGAGACCCAGGAAGATCACACGGTGATGAAACGTCGTCAGCAAGGCATCCTTACGGGCATGCCGTTCATGGCCAACATTACCCCGCGCACCTTCATCGACGATGCGGGCAGAAAACTCTATGTCGCCAAGGCGCCCACACGGGTCGTGTCATTGGCGCCGAGCATCACGGAGATGTTGTTTGCGTTGGGGCTGGACGAACAGATCATCGGGGTCACGGAGTTTTGCGATTTCCCGGCAGCAGCCAAGGCTAAATCCAAGGTCGGGTACGCCAACCCCAATCTTGAATCCCTCGTGGCCCTCCGGCCGGAATTGATCATTGCGCCGCGGGAGTTCCACCGCGCGAATGTGTTGGCCAAGCTGGAGGAATTGAAGATTCCGGTGCTCCTGCTGGAAGCCACTTCGGTGGAGAACATTTTCTCGCACATTCACACGCTGGGACGCATTTTCGATCGTTCGACGGAAGCCCATGCCATGACCGCGGCCATGCGGAGTCGAATGGCCGAGATCAGCAGTCGAACCGAGCACCTGCCGCGCATCCGCGTGCTGTATGTGATCAACAGCCAGCCCTTGATCACGGTTGGTCCCGGCAGTTACATCCACCAGATGATCGGCCTGGCCGGGGGAACCAATATCGCCTCCGGAGCTGCAACACCCTATCCACGGCTGACCATGGAAACGGTCCTGAAAGAAGATCCCGAAGTGCTGATCTTCCCAATGGGGTCGGTTGAAACGGTGCCTCGACGCGAACAGCAGGAGTGGCGGCGCTGGACGACCCTGACCGCTGTGCAGCAGAACCGGTTGCGCGAGGTTTCGGCCAATGCGCTCAATCGTCCCGGGCCTCGTGTAATGGAAGGGTTGGAAGAACTCGTGAGGGTGATTCACCCCGAGGCCTTTCCTCCCGAATCGGTACCGGTCCAGCCATGATGCCTTCGGTCGGCCACTCCACGTCACCTGCTCCAGCATTGACCTCGCCCCCGTTGCCTTCCACGAGCCGTCACAGTTCCGCTCCAATGACCGGACATGAACGGCCGTTTCAGGGGGCCATCCTGACTCCGGTGCGTTGGTGCGTCATCATGGGCAGTTTGTCGGTCGTCGCGCTGATCCTGGCTGTCGTCTGTCTGCAACTCGGGACACAGTACATCGGACTCGGGAAACTTATCAGCGTGCTGTCGTCCGCGCTGCTCGACCAGCCTACCGACAACGACGTGCTCAAGACGACCA
>Ga0075163_10001469_pt1 | contig 31787 bp, 33 predicted proteins | sample JI1023141ADNA_FD_71478 | JGI IMG/M metagenome (GOLD analysis project Ga0075163, IMG submission 71478) | Wastewater effluent complex algal communities from Wisconsin, to seasonally profile nutrient transformation and Carbon sequestration -... | ecosystem: Engineered > WWTP > Effluent > Algae...
AGGTCCTTGGCGATCGAGCTGACGCTCTCGCTGTCGTTCACCCGGTTCCGGATCGCCCGGACGGTGGCGGCGCCGAGCTTGCCCGGCCTGCACTTCTCGGGGTCGATCGGCAGGTGGGACCCGTTCCGCTTCGCGTCGGCGGCGTTGTCGAGCCGAGTGCCCCAGCGCAGGTTCTCGACGGCGTTGTTCGTGCGCACGTCGTCGTTGTGCAACGCCTGGTGCTCCGGCGACGGCTTCGGCCCGAGGAACGCCGCAGCGACCAGCCTGTGGGCGAACACCGTCCGCCGCTGCCCGTCATCGAACCCAATGCGGGTGCTGCAGTACCCGTCTGACAGGCACCACGCCATCACGTAGGGGCCGCCGGTCGCCGCGTCGAGCGTCACGAGGCTGCGCAGGCGACCCCGGTCCGAGACCTCGTAGCGCGAGGCGCCGGGGACCGGCCGCCACTTCTCTTCTCCAAACTTACCAACGTTTTCCATCTCTACTCCACTCCAAACGGCGCCTAAGTGCACCGTGCTGCTCCATGCAGCGCCTGACTACTCTGCGTTGTCAAACAGGGGCCGCCTCAACGAGTCGCCGCGAGGCCGCTCACGCCGCTTGAACCAGCTGTGGTAGCTTCCCCCGCCATGTCGACGAGCGAGGTCATCGAGAGCGTCGCCCAAAACGCGAGGAAGCTACAGGAGGCCAGGAAGCGGACCGGCATCCTGGCGATGCCATTGCTGATGGTGCTTGGCACCCTACCTCTCCCGGCGATCGCGCTCTATGTGAAGGCGGGTGACATCGCGTTGTGCCTGGCGAGTCTCCCGCTTTTCGGGGCGGTCGTCTTGGCGTTTCGTATCGCCAATGCCGCGATCAAGCGAGGCGAGCTGTTCTACTTCGGCTCCGACCGCGTGATCACGACGGCGATACACTCCCTCGCCCAAGGGACCCGAGAGTCCCGCCTGCAGGAAGGCGACGCGCCGCCCGCCCGGTCCTTCGAGCAGGTGAAGAACGAGATGCGGGCCATCACGCCTGAGAGCGAGTGCGATCACGAACCGGAAGGACGGCAATAATGCACCATCACTTCCTCATCCTCGCCGGTCTCCTCAACGACTTCACGAGACCCCTCGTCCAAAGCATCATCAACGATAACACCTGCTCGTGGTTCAACTACACACCGGACGCGTGGATTGTCTGCACGAAGAACAACGGACAGATCCTGCTCGACAAGCTCAACGCGCAGCTCGGCCAAGGCGCCTACTTCGTAGTCGTTCAGGTCGACGCTGCCCAGACTATCGGAGGGATGCTGCCTGACGCGGGTTGGAAATGGCTGCGGAAGCACCATTTGATGAATAGAACCTGACCCACGGCCCTCGTCCCCCAGCACCACCGGCGACCATCTCCCGACTCTGCGCGGCTCACGCTGCTTGCGGGACGGCGGCGGGGCGGGTACGATCGCGGGCATGATCAAGAGTCCGAAAGAATGGGGAGTTGTGCACGTCGTTTTTGAGGACGGGCGGATTGCACGATTGTGGTGCATTCCAAAAACTGATGCGGCAGCTGACGTACCCCTGCTTCCCGCAATCGACTGGTCGGCGATCGAGAAGAAAGAAAAGAGCCCAGAGCGTCAACCCTATTGTGGATTTGACGCGAACGGACTGACTGAGTTTGCAATTGATGAAGTCATTCGGCGCCTCAAGGACGAGACTGAGCCGGAACTATTCCGAACCTTGCCAGCTGGCAGTCCAGGCGCTTGGCTGACGGTCTCGCTCCGTACCGTGTCCAATAAAACAACTCGGGATAACTTGGATGAACTGACGATCAACGGGTTCGATCCAGATCGCTGGAAGTCTCAACAGGCACGAAAAACAGGCGTGCCCACCTAACCGCCGCTCGGCTCGATCCGCAGCTTGATGCGGATGCCGGCCTCGGCGTGAAGCTGCTGCAGCACGTCGACGACCTCTACCGCTCGAGACCTCGGCACGATCACGCTGTCATGGACGGGCTGAGCCGGGATGTCGCGCGCAGCCAGCTCCGGTGCGAGCCGGTCGATCCAGAGGTCCGCCTCGACCTGCTGAGCTCGACACGGCAGAACGCTGACATTCGTCTTCTCCCGCATGAGAAATGCGGTGAACCTCGGCCAAGCTGAGGCCAGCGCCTTGCCGAGCTCGCTCTTCAACATCTCGTCGCGCGCGGCGTAGATGTACGAGGCCATCACTGCCCGCTTGTGAAGGTTGCGCTCATCCTCGTCGGGCGGGTGTCCGTGGACGAGCACGAAGGTCCGCTCATAGAACAGGCCAGCCGCGCAGCACTCGACCACATCGACGATGTCCCCCTTCATCCCAACCTTCTTGGCGGCCATGCTGGCGAGGATCGCCATCTGCGAGTTGCAGGCGTCGATCTGGACCAGCTCCTCGCCGATCCCGTCGTAGGTCAGGAACTGGCGCAAGTCCTTCGGCAAGGCTGTCACGGCGTTGTGCAAGCGGTGCCCCGCACTGTCACGGTGAGCCCACTCCCGACCGTCGACCTGCCAGCGCCAGATGAACTTGAGCCGGTGCAAGGCCTTCACTCGTGCGAGCTCCAAGGCGGTCTGCCCGAGGAGCCGGACCCTGGACTTGCCCACCGTCTTGCGCACTCCGGCGACCTCGACCACTACGCAGTCACTGGTGAAGCCGACCAGCTTGCCCTCGCCGTCCATCCTCCGGACGACGACCCGATCGCCGACGACCAAGGGGCGCTTCTTCGGCGGCTTCGGCTTGCACTTCCTTAGGATGGCCTGGGGCACGTCGGCGACCTTGAACGCCTCCACGAACGACCCGAAGTCGACTCCATCGGGCCGTGTTGCCCCGTAGCGCTGGCACAGGAACAAGAGGGCCGAAACGAGGTCGAACCGGACGAGGCCCCGGCAGCGGCGATAGTGCTCGGGCTCGTCCAGGCCACGCCGCTGGGTGTGCTCCTCAACCGCCGCGCTCAGGGTCGTCAGCGGCTTGGCCTCCATGGGCGGCACCCAGAGGCTCGCGTCCCGCTCGACCCGAACCTGTCCAAGGACACGCCTCCACCTCTCGGTCAGTCGGTAGCTCATGGACTGACCGCCGACCTTCTTCCCGTTCACCAGCCGTCCCACGCGGAACCGTGGTGTGCCGTCCGGGTTCAAGCGGTGCTCGATGATGTTGAGCTGCTCGAGTTGGTTGATGACGACACCCCAGACGATGGGCCGTTCATCGGCACCAACCTGTGCCGCGTCTGGTGTCCGCACCCGGCCGTACCGCTCCCGACCGGCCTCGTACGACATCGGGCGGAACTTGTCGCCTTCGTTGGCCGCAAGTCGATCACAGATGTCGATGGCGGCCGCCTTGAACGTGGGGAGGGCGTAGGGCGGCAGCGCCTCGAGGAGACCTTCCGGGAGGTAGGCCGGTGCCGGAATGGGCACGTCTAAGGTCCATGGCGCCGGGTGTGGGGTGGCGGGCTTGAGACTCGGTCGGCGGACGCCTTGATCGCGGCGTCCGCGCCTGGTTTTCGTACAGATCGAGGTGATCAGACCGGAACACCAGGCCGCCCCGACCCCCACGGCACCATGGACCTTAGACGTGCCCATTCCGAAGAGCCAGGGGGCGGTGACGAGCAGGTTGAGTCGGCGGGTCTCCTCGAGCGACATCCAGCCTCCACGGGGCGGGTTGGTGATCGCGGCGTCGAACATGGCGTCGAAGGCAGCCCACTCGTCAGCTGTGGTCGGCGGCTGCCACCACGTGAAGTTGGTCGCGGCCGCGGGCTCACACGCGGGCTCATCGCACTCGAAGTCGAGGTTCTGTAGGGTAGTCATCAGCTTATCGCTCCACACTCAGGCCCGCCCCGGACTCCACCGGCGGCGGGCTTCCTCGTTCAGGCCGCCTGCTCGCCGGTGTCGTCGCCGACCAGCGCGGTGTCGTCGGGCATCTCGTCGTGAAGCTGGTCCGCGATGAGCTCCTCAAGCTCGATCGCCTCCTCCTTGAGATGCCAAGTCAGCCAGGGCAGCACTTGCTCCCGCTGCCAGATCAACCGACCTTCGACCTTGGTCGGCTCAGGGAGGTGAACCCGACGACGATGGACTTGCCGAGTCGTCAGGCCCGCAGCACGGGCGAGCAACTCGACGGTCACCAAGTCAGGGAGGTGGGGGACCCTGACGACGATGTTGAGGTCGTCGTCGACGCTGTCCTCGACCTCGAGGCGCTGGGGAGTCACCGAGGGCGCCGACCCGAGGCGATAGGACCCTTTGCCGCCCCGGTCGGCCAACCAGCGGTCGACGCTCTCGGGCTGGTAGCGTGCCTGGCGCCCCTCGAGGGCGTCCGGAGGTGGGGTCTGACCGCGAGCGCGAAGCCGTAGCCAGGAGCTGTACGTGAACCCGGCGCGTGCGGCAGCTTCGGAGGTGGTGAGCAGGCGTGAATGAGACGAGGGCATGTCGGCATCATCGCCGTGTCTCCGGTGCGCACGTCAATGCGGCCCGGCGACGCCGCAGCTGGAGGCTCACACAGCTGACCACGGGGTGCGCCAGGTCCGTGACCACGCGGACGGGTCGGAGTAGCGACCGCTGTTCGCGTGCGACCGTACGCGACGGTCAAGACTGACACGTGCCCAAAAGCTCCGACTCGTACTTCACGGACAGACCGATCATCGACGCCATGCTCGAGCTCTGGCCGGAAGGACCTGACCTCGACCCCTGCTTCGAGGAAGGGTGTCTGGTGTCGGCCAAGCAGACCTACGACATCCGTCGAGGCGAGGACGGTCGTCTACTGCCCTGGGCAGCTCGGAACCTCGTGAACCCTCCGTGGAGCGACATCACCAGCTTCGCAGCCCGGTGTGCAGCCTCTGGTCTTGCTGGTCAGGAGTGCCTGCTGGTCGTCCCTGTCAGCAGCGACACCCGTTGGTGGCACGACTTCGTCATCCCACACGGCACCATCTGCCTCCTCAACCTCCGGGCGAAGTTCTGGCGACCCGGGGCGACCAAGCCGACTCCCTCGCTCAGCTCGACCTGTGTCGTGCACTTCGGACCTGGGACTGACAGGTTCATCCAGGTGTTCGGGCGTCGGCTGGGGGCGATCGTCCGCCGGGTTGATGCCGCAGCGGTGGCGTCGACATGCTGACCGGTGCGAAGCCAAGTGGCCCAGGTGTGGGGGCGCTCTTCACCACTGCGAACCACCAGCTCATCAGGTTGGCGGCTCGGGTTGCAGCACTCGCGGCCGACCCCGATGCGCAACCCGCCGATCTCGCCGCTGCCAAGGCTGAGTACAAGCAGATCGCTGTACGCCTCGGCACGATGCACGCTGGGTTCGACTCCGCGACCGCCAAGCCTCGACACTGACGACGTGACCTCCGCCGACTTCCACCGCCTCGGACCGATCAGCCAGCTGCTGGTGTTCGCCTTCTTCCTCTTCTACCTCTGGCGTCACCAGCCGGCCGAGGTGCAGGCGTGATGGTCCGCGAGATCATCGAGGTCCCCGCTGCTTCCGCGGTCGACACCGGTGTCCCTGCGTGGGCCCAGACCGGCTCGATCGCCGTCGTCCTCGCTGTCGCTGTCGTCGCCCTGTGGCGGGCGGCGTCGCGGGGTGTCGAGCGGCTGTGGAACGAGCACTCGGCGGCGCTGACCCGACTGCAGGACGGGCAGGCCGCCTCGATCGCCAAGCTTGCCGAGGGTGTTCACCAGGTCGAACTCGCCATCACACGGTCGGATGAGCGCAACGTCGCCGCCCTCGCCGCGATCCGCGAGACCGTGACGGCGACGGTGAGCCGCCTCGACAAGCACGAGGAGCGGCTCGACCGGGTCGATGGGGTGCTGGCCGAGCACGGGGCCCGGCTGCGGGTGGTCGAGGCGAGGTAGGCGCGATCCTTGCAGTGGTGCCGATCTTGAAAAAATGAGCAGCTAGCACTTTTTGCGCCCGTAAATTTCCCTTTGAATTCTGGTGGTTTATGGTTTGTGAATGACAATTTTCACGTTGCCTATTGACAACGACGACCTTACTCTAAAGACATGCCTCAGCCCGAACCCCGCCCCTCTCTCGCTGATGAGGTCGCCAAGTTGCTGGCCACGTCTTCAGTCAGTGAACACCTTCAACGCCATGCAGCGCGTATCGATCGGTTACGTGCTGCTGGTCTGATTCCTGACCCTGACCCACAACCTGCACCTGACATCAACGCACGCGAAGGTGTCGTGATGTGGCGTGGAGCGTTCTGATGAGCCTTCAAAGTTTTGACTTGGCTCTCCGCCGTGCTGTTGGTGCAGACCACCAATGGCTCCAAAGTCACTTCAACTCGACCGTCGTCTTCTGGTATGGGCCGCTGCTGCCGGGTCTGCTCTCATACTTTCGAGACTTCATCGAAGAGGAACTTGCCAAATGCCCTAAGGCAGGGCAACGTCAACTGGTGATGGTCCTCAACACGCCCGGCGGGGTGGCCGAGGTGGTCGAGAAGATGGTTGAGATCATCCGCGCACACTTCGACCATGTCACCTTCGTTGTTCCAGCCTATGCGATGTCTGCTGGAACTATCCTCTGCATGTCAGGTGACAAGATCATGATGGATTACTCGTCTTCGCTCGGGCCGGTTGACCCGCAAGTTCAGGATAACGAGAAGAAACTCATCCCCGCGATGGGGTATCTTGATGAAGTCGAGAACATGGTCACCAAGTCGACCTCAGGAGATTTGTCTGGCGCTGAGCTCATGATGCTTCAACGTCTCGACCTTGGTCGTCTCAACGCATACAAGAGTGCGAAAGAGCTGACGATCACGCTCCTCAAGGATTGGCTTGTTCGCTTCAAATTCAAGACTTGGACAGAACATCGGTCCGATCCTGACAAGAAGGGTCAACCTGTAACCGAAGATGAAAAACTAGAACGCGCATCGGAGATCGCTAGCCTTCTGGCAAATAACAAGCACTGGAAGTCTCACGGTCGCTACATCAGCATGAATACGTTGAAGAATGTGATCAGGCTGGAGATTGATGATTTCGGCAACGACAGCAACCTGCGAGACCATCTGCGTGCCTACCATGACACGCTGGTCGAGATGATTACGCGAGCTGAACTCCCGGTGTTCCTGCACGGCGTTACGACTTGGACGACCAACTAGCGCTCACATCGATGCCGCCGGGCTCCCAAGCCTCGGCGGTATGCCACAGCTCATCGACCTGTCCGACCGCTCCCCCCGCGAGTACCGCATCCGCCAACGCGACCCCAGCGAGGTCCGCGCCGCGGTCCTTCATCAGACCGGGTTCTCGTGCTGGACCGACGACAACCCGATGTGGGCCAAGGTCCGCGCCCACTTCGTGGTTCGGCAGGACGGCAGCGTCCTCAAGCTCCACGATCCACTGGTCCGCATGCGGTACGGCTCAGGCGTCTGCAACGCCCAGGGCATCACCATCGAGCACGAGGGGAACCTGCCGAGTGCGTCGGGCAAGTGGTGGGGGGCAGAGAGGTACGGCCGCGACCAGCTCGCCGATCACCCCGAACAGGTCCGGGCATCGCGGGAGCTGTTGCGCATGCTGGCCGCTGAGTACCCGACGCTGACCAAGGTCATCGCGCACCGGCACATCTCGGCGAACAAGGCGAACTGCCCGGGTCCTGATCTCTGGAGAGAGGTCGGCGAGTGGTCCATCCGCGAGCTCGGGCTGGTCGAGGTGGCGCCGCTGCCGAAGGGCCTCGCACTGCCCGACACATGGCGGGGTGAGCCGCGGATGTGACGGTGGTGTGCGACGTGAGCAAGACTCGATCGTCGACCCTCTCCCTTCAACGATCCACCCCCGTACGCCACCTGACCGCAAGGGCGCCGACGCCATCCACGCGCGCAGCCGTTTCGCCAAGACCCCGATTTCTCGATGAAAACCTGCTGAGGCACCCGTAGCGCCTCGCGTAGACAGAGATAGCCCACCGTGGCCGCCCCGATTCCCAAGCCGAAGCTCGGCCCTCCGATTGACCCGCAGAACGCACCAGACACCGCCGTGGTCGTCGTCCCGGAGCGTGACGACCTCGAGGCCGAGTGGGGCGCTCGCTGCGTCAGCACCGGCCTGGCCATCGACATGGACGCCGCGATCATCGTTGATTTGATGACCCGGGCCCACCTCCTGCACACGTCGAACGCCATCGCCGAGGGCGAGCGGCCCGATGGCGGCGGCGACCAGCGTGCCCTTGGCCCTCGCGCCGCGTCGGCGCCGGGTCGGGTCTCGGGCAACCGGAACTATAAAACCGGCGAGCTCGCCTCCGGATTGCGTCGAACCCCGATCGAGTCGAACGGACAGATCGCGTCGAGCACGGTCCTGCCGCCGAAGTCGAGGCAGGCCCACGTGGCCCGGGAGCGGGCTCGCGGCGTCGTCCTCATCACCGGAGCTGGCGCCGCCGGTCAGGCCGCGGTGAACGGGGCCAAGGCCGCTGTCGAGGCGATGGTCACCGGTCGCCAGGTCCGCGTCGACGACGGCGAGGTCGAGGCCAAGGGGGCCGGCAAGTGACCGCCCCTGTCCTCCCGAAGTCCGGCCCGGGCCGTCCGGCCAAGCCGAAGCCCCCGCGATCCGCCCAGCAGACTCGCCTTGCCGCCGCCGTCGAGAAGGCCGAGGACGCTCTCGAGGTCGCCGCAGCCGCCTACCAGGCGAGCCGGTCCGTGACCAACGAGGTCGTCCTGCTGTCCTGCGAGCTGAGCGTGGCATCCGCCTGGGCGGCCTACCTCCGAGCCCAAGGCGACTTCATGAACGCGACGCGGTGCTCAGGCGACGCCAGCAAGATCGCCGCGAACCTCGCCCGCCTCCGCGAGCTCGTCGCCGTCGACCAGATCGAGGCGCTCAAGGTCCGCGCTGGCCGCGAGGACGCGGTCGGCAAACGGGTCCGCAAGTGAGGCGGAATCGCATCGCCGCCGCGGTCGCGGAGCTCAGCGCCCAACTCCTCCGCCCACGCTACCTCCGATGTGTCGCCCAGTTGCTGGTCCATGACCGGCGGCCCGAGGTCGACGGCTCCCGCTGTCCCTGCTGCCGCTCGCCCGACGCTGAGATCGTCGAGGAACTGCCCATGGTCGATATGGTCATCGACCTCGACACCGGCCAGCGCATCTACCAGGCCGATGTGCCCGCGGTCGAGTGGGTCGAGCTATGCGTGCTCGCCGAGCGGCACGACATCCCGCTCCGGTGCTCGACCAAGACACGGGACCTGTTTCTCGACACCAGCGGTCGACACCTCTGCCTGTCTGGGGCCCAGCGTGCGGCCAAGACGACCACGGGCCTCTACCTGTTCGCCCTCGATCTGCTGCGGCGCGGCGGCCTCAACAAGCGGGCCTGGCTGGTCGCCAGCAAGGACGAGAAGTGCTTCGCCCTGCTGGCCAAGCTGCTGCGACCGACGCCGGTCGGTGAGCATGGATCAGCGCCGCCGATCTTGCCGCCTGCGCTGGTCGAGCGGACGCCGGAGACCCACCGGACCAGCAACCTACAAACGGTCCTCGTCGATGGCACCATCATCGACCTCCGCAGCTTCAAGAACGACCCCGGCGCCGAGCGGCTCAAGTCGGACCCGTGCTTCTCGATCCTCACCGACGAGAGCGCCCACCTGCCTTCGCCGGACTCGATCGCCGCTCTGCTCGGTCGCTGCGTCGACGCTGGCGGCCGGCTCATCCTCGCCAGCACCCCGCGGCCGTCCGCCGTGATGACCAAGCTGGTCGTCGAGCCCGCCCTCGAGTACGAGCGGCTGCCGGCCGACGACCCACGCAAGCAGAACGGCGAACACCCGGGCGCGCTGTGGTGGTTCCGGTCCTTGCCGCTCCTCGACAACGTGTTCGTCAGCAAAGCCAAGATTGAGAAGCAGATGAAGGGCGTGGACCTCACGAGGCCGGAGAACAGGCGCGACTGGCTGGGGGAGTGGGTCGCCAACGAGGGCCTATGCTGGGTCGACTTCGACGCCGCCGTCCACGTCATCGGCCACGAGGCCCGCGACGTGGCCAAGCTGAGCTCCCGCGTCCTTGCCGAACGCGGCGCCGATGGCCATGTCCCGGTTACCGCCGATGTGGTCCGGATGCTTTTCGGCCGAACCAACCAGCACTACCGGATGGCGAAGGCGTCGAGCACCCGTTACGTGCTGGGCGGCGACTGCAACGTGAACCCCATGTCGACCGTGATCGTCCAGGTGACCGCGCCTGCGGACAAGAAGGCGGACCGGGACAGCTGGCACTACTGGGTCATCGACAACGTCCTGTCGCCGACCTCGAACTCGCTCAAGCACGCCGAGCGCCTCGTGTCTACCGAGCTCGCCAGCGTGTTCGACCCGAAGGGGTCGGGCTCGCCGTTCCGCGGCTGCGGGATGATCATGGACGCCACGGCCATCAGCCGGGACCCGACCGCTCACCGCCACGGCGGGTCGACCGGCGGTCTCGCCGAGACGTTCGGCCGGCTCGGCATCGACGTACGCGCCCCGATGTACCGCCCGACCAGCTCCGGCTCGATCGGCCACAAGAACCCGTCGCGGACCGACACCTTCTCGCTACTGCACCGCCTCATCCGCGAGAGGCGCCTCCACGTGTTCGCTTGTGCTGGGTCGCTGCTCAACAGCTTCGCCACGCAGCTCGTCGAGCCGGACGGCATCTGCGCCCTCGATGCCCGCAGCGGCCACTGGGACAGCGTCATGGGTGTCATCGACTCGCTCCGCTACGTCGTCCATGCGATCGCCAACGCCCCGGCACCGATCGTCGCGCGCACGCTGTAGGCCGCCGCGATTCGCGTCAACGTGCACAAGCCTCGTAGGCTCGTGACGCTGGTCTACCACTCCGACATCGCCCCCAAGGGGGACCTCGCCGATCGCTGGCCCGATTGGGCGGCATCCGCTGGTCGACGCGTCGCCGCCGGTCGAAAGCTGCGCATCTACGGCGAGGACCACCGCGGCATGGTGCTCGAGCTCATCCGCGACCGGCTGCAGAACGCGGAGGTCGCCAGCTACGTCCAGAAGTTCGCGTCGCGGAGCCCGAACCTCCTGCGCGCCGTGGTCGACGCGATCGCGGTCAGCTACCAGCGCGGATGCCGACGCGAGCTCCGTGGCCTCGGCGAGACCGCTGCCAAGGCGTTCGCCGACATCGTCGCGGAGTCCGGCATCGACCGGAAGGCCAACGGCCTCAACGCAAAGGCGTGGCTGACCGGCCCGGTGATCGTCTCGCCGCACCTCGACACCCGCGGTCGCCTCGCCCTCGACATCGTGACCAGCGATGTCCTTGATGTGCAGCGCGATGGGGACTACCTGGCCGGCGTGCTTTGGCGGTCCGGCGGTACGTGGATCGAGCTGACTGAGGATGCGTGGCACTACTACGACGCCTCGGGCGAACTAACCAAGTCGGTCCCGCATGGCGCCGGGATGTGCCCTGCTGTTGCGTTCACCGCGATCGACAACACCGCCGACTTCTGGTGCTCCGCGGCGCACGCCGGTCTCGCCGACGCCACGCTCGACGTGGCCTACCTGCTGGCCTTCGGCCTCTACGTCCGGCAGGTGTCGGGCACGAAGCTGACCGTCGTCCGCGGCAACATCGAGAACATCGGCGCGGGGCAGTCCCTCGGTCATCCGGCGCTGCCGCTGGTCCTGTCCGGCACGCCTGGTGATGTCGATGTCCAGGTGTTCGATCGCATCGTGCCGGCGAAGGACCACCTCGAGGAGATCGGTGCCCTCATCACGATGGCGATCTCGGCCGAGGGCCTGCCGCCGGGGTCCGTCCAGATGGTGGCCAACAACTCCGACTGGGGGAACCTGGCGATCCAGGTCGAGGGCAGCCGGCTCGGGGTGCTGCGTGATCGGCAGGTCCCCTTCTGCCGCGCCGGAGAGCTCGACATCTGGCCGCTCGCCATCGAGGTGCTCCGCAGCTCGACCCATCGGCATGCGCGCGCGCTGCCACCGGGCGATGAGGTCCGCGACGCTCTGCGCGTCGGCTACCCCGACCTCTCGTCTCCCAAGGAGACTCGAGAACGCATCGAGGCAATGAAGGCCGGGCTGCCCTACGGTCTGACCTCGCCCGCCGACTGGCTGCTCGCCGCGCGACCCGAGCTCACCAGGGCCGAGGCCGAGGAAGAGATGCGAGAGAACCTGCGCGTCTACCTCGACACGATCGAGCCGCTGGTCAACCGCAACCTCCCCAGGTCTGCGCCGACCGCTGACGGCGCGCAGACCATCGCACAAGACCAAGGGCGTGAAGGCGGCCTCGCCAGTGGTGAGACCCGCCGGAATGACCCACCGCAGAACACCTCTGCATGATGGAGACCGACCCCGTGTCCGAGACCTCGACCACCCCTGCCACGCCCACCGCCGACCCGACCGAGAACACCGCCCTTCGTGGTGCGCTCGAGAAGGTGCGTGCCGACTACGCCGCCTTGGCGGGTGAGAACCAGCTCCTGGCCCAGACGGCCAACGAGTCGAAGGCCGCCCTCGGCTCCGCGCTGCGTGAGCGGGACACGTTCAAGGCCGACCTCGACAAGCTGTCGCCGGTGGCGAAGGAAGCGGAGGGCCTCCGGGTGCAGGTCCAAGGCTACGTCAACGCCGGCCGCGAGGCGGCGATCGTCGATGCCCTCCGCACCAAGCTGACTGGCGCCGAGCCGCTGGCCATCCGCGGCGTGCTCGCCACGCTGCATGAGGCCGGCAAGGTCAACAAGTTCGCCGAGGACGCCGCCGCAGAAGCGGGCAAGGCCCTCGAGCTCATCTCGAAAGAGGCCCCAAGCCTCACTCGTCCGCTGACCACAGCGGGCGGGTCGTCCGCCGTGCGCCAGACCCCAGCGCCGCCGGTCCGCAAATCTCTGGTGGGGTGATTCGATAGGAGGCCTTATGGCCGTTCAAGCAGGCGTCTCGTCCACTACCGCCAATGACCTCATCCACTCGTCGGGCATCGTCCCCTTCGTGATCACCGCGCCGCGCGCGACGCCGATCTACGAGGCGCTGGCGATGCAGCTCGACTTCTCGAGCCTCGGCAGCAACGTCGGCGACATCCCCTCGTGGGACGCCGCACCCGCGACCGAGGAGACGACCGAAGGTGACGAGGTCGTGTCCGTCAACTATTCGACCAGCAAGAAGTCCGTCACCGGCGTCATGCTGTCGACTCGTGCCCTCGTGAACGATCAGTTCGTCCAGGACTCGGGCGCCCTCGGCTCGACTGCGGTCGACGAGTTCGCGGCCAACATCCGCAACACGATCGACGTGGGGGTTCTCGAGCTGTTCAAGACGGCGACCAACGTGTCCGACAACACCGGCGTCAACCTGACCATCGCCCTCTGGATGGCCTCGCTCGCGCTCATGAAGGGCCAGAAGCCCGGCGGCACCATCTGCTTCGTCGGCTCGAACGCCCAGCTCCGCGACATCCACGCCGACATGATCGCCGGTGTGGGCGCCTCGCAGATCGCGGGCGCTGGCAACACCATTTTCAGCTCCGATGTGCAGGACGGCTACCTTGGCACCTACCACGGTGTCCACATCTTCGAGTCCGCGAACGTCGCCCAGAACGACGGCTCCAACGATGTCGGCGGATTCCTGGCGATCACTGCGGGCGCGCCGGGCAGCTCGCCGACCCGCTCGGGGTTCGCCCTGGGCGTGTGGCGCGGCATCGAGGCACGCGGGCTCTACACCCCGCACCGCCACGGTGTCGACACGACCGTGTCGGCCCGCGTGGGCTTCGCCCGCGCCAGCGAACGCATGGTCCGTGGCCTGGTCAGCAAGCGCGCTGCCTAACAACTGAGCGAGGCGCCTTCACCGGCGGGCGCCTCGCTGTCCATCACAGCCGGTCCAGGTTCTCCATGTCGTCCCAGTCTCCAATCGTCAACGCCACCGCCCGGCCGAAGATCGTCCCGGTCGTCCTCCCACCCTCGTCCGATCGGTCCCTCTCGGGCCGCATCCGCAACATCGCCGTCCGTGGCGTCGACAGCTCCGGCTGGCTGCAGGACGACGGCGAAGGCGGCTGGGCGCTGACCAAGGCGATGGAGAAGCAGGGCTACCTGCTGCTCGAGGACGCCTACCGCGACGACGACCAGCCCCAGAACTGGGCTGCATACCAGCGCTACATCAGGGACTGGCAGACTGGCCGCACAACGCGGTCGTTCCCCGACCACATGCTGCCCCGCATCGTGCTCGAGCGGCAGCGCGGCCAGATCGCCGCGGAGTTCGCCGACCCGTGGAACCTCCCCGCGACGGCGCCGACCACCGGCGCTGTCTCCGAGGGCAAGGGCAAGTGATGGACTTCCGCCACGCGTACCAGGAGCACCAGCACGAGACGCGTTTGCAGCTCAAGCGCGCCAGTGGCCGAGTCCGCCTGGCAATCGGTGAGTTCGACGCTCGGCACCTGACCGATCGCCAGATCGATGACCTCGCCCTCCGCGACGCGGAGCACGTCATCAACATCGCCATCCACCAGCACAACGAAGAGGTCGAGCGCCGCGCTCGCCGCTGAGAACCCGCCATGGCCACGCACCGCGTCTACTTCGGTCGAGGAGACCAGCCGCTCCGCACCATCCCACACCGGGACGGTCGGCCTGTGCGCGCAGACGCGGCGACCTACGGCATCTTCGACGCCCGGTTCGGCAACGGGTCCTCGGACCATGTCGTCGTCTCCGAGGGTACCGCGGCTGTCCTCGACCCGGTCTCCACCACGCTGACCGCCAAGGCGGGTCGCAACGCGGGCGATCGCCGGACTCTGACTGTGGTCTCGACCGCGGGCGTCACGCCAGGCCGGACCTACCTGCTAACTGCGCCGAACGGCATCGTCGAGCTGGTCCGCATCGCGGCCGTGCCGACCGGCACCACGCTACTCGCCGGAGCTGAGCTCCGCGGCGACTTCCCCACCGGCACCACCCTGCGCGGCGTCGAAGTCACCGCGACGTTCCCCGCTGCAGAGACGGATGACGACGCCAACCTCGACGGGCTGCCGTGGATCGTCGTCTGGAACTTCGACGGGTTCGCCCCGCTCCGCGAAACCGTCCACCTCGAGCGCGGCGAGGAAGCGCAGTTGGCCACGCTCGACGATCTCCGCGAGCTCGACCCGACGCTCTCCATCGTCGGCGGCGACCGCATCGGCCCAGAACTGGCGCTGGCCCGCGCCCACCGCGATCTGCGGACCGATCTGCAACTCGCGGGCGCCAGCGAGTCGGACCTGCTGCTCGGACCGCTGGGCCGCGACGCCGTCACCTTCCGCGCGGCCTTCCTCTGCATTCATCACGACGACACCGAGGTGGGCATGAAGAAGGCCGAGTTCTACCTGGCCCGTTACGCGGAGCTGCGCACCGCGCTGCAGGTCGGCGCCAAGCGTCCCGAGGTCGTCGCCCTGGACAAGACCGAAGGCAGCGCCAAGGCCACGAACCCCGCCCGCCTGTTCGTCCCCTTCGGGATGTAACCCATGCAGACCGTCACCACTTTCACGCTCCGCGATGCTTTCGCTGCTGCGATCCGGGACATCGTCCCGACCGCAGAGCCGCTGCGTGATGTCCGATGGTCCTACGTCCAGAGCCCTCGCAAGAATAGCCGAGCCGTGCTGCCGCCATCGACGAGATCCTTCGACCTGATTTTCCGAGACGCGCAGCCCAGCTACCTCTGGGTCGGTGGCCGCGGGTCCGCCTACGTCGTCCGACTCGCGGTCGCAACCTCGTATTCTGGTGTCGAGCCAGAACTCCGTGAAGGACTCAAGGCTCAGGATGCCGTGGACCTTAGACGCGCTCTCCGCAAGTTGATCGACCCTGTCGTCGGGGGCCTGTGTGACGTGTCCGTTTCGGGCGAGCAGAATGAGACCGAGGCGGAAACGACGGCTTACGTCGAGCACGCGTTCCTCGTGCACTACCACCAGGCCACGGCCTGACCCTTGAGAAGGACCCATAATGGCCAACCAGTACCTGATTCACGAGAAGAGCCTCAGCTTCGCCGCCGAGACCACCCCCTGCGTCCCGCCCGTTGACTGGGTTGCTGATGGCACGCCGATCGAGTTCGTCAGCGTCACCCTCGATGGTGTCAAGGAAGAGCTCCTCGTCGACCCGACCGCAGAGTCGCGGGCGTTCGCTGTCGGTAACCGGACCCGGCGCAAGGGCCGGCGCAACGGGACCTTCTCGGTCGTGCTCAAGCAGCACGGCACCGGCGTCGTGACGGACGACGCCGCCACGGTCGAGCAGACCTACCTCGGCACGCTGTGGGAGCACTGCCTCGGTGGCGTCCATCTCGGGACCAGTCATAAGATCAGCGCGACGCCGGGCACTGCCACCGTCCCCATCCTCAACTCGGTCGACGGGATCGTGCCAGGCTGCATGCTGGCGTTCGAGGACACGTCGACGCCATCGAGCAAGTACGACGGGTTCCCAGTGTGCCGTCGCGTGCTCGCAGTCAACGCAATGACCATGGCGGTCACGCTGTCCGAGGCGCTACCCTGGGCACCGGCTGAGGATGACCCCGTCCACGCCTGCATCACCGCATACCTCAGCGCCCACACGCTCCGTGACGCCGTCGCAGCGGGCGGCCTGATGAGCTGGTACGTCCGTCTGGGGGACACGGAGGCCCTCAACTATGAACTACAGGGGTGCGTGGCGAACGCCAAGCTCGAGGGCCTCAGCCCCGGCGGCCTGCCGACGTTCTCGCTCGAGTGCATGAACGCCTACTTCCGGAACGGCGCGGCCGACGGCCTGACCGACATCCCGGACTTGGGAGAGCCACAGGGCAAGCCGCAGCTCTCGATGTCGCTGGACGTGTCGCTGTCGATTCAGGAGGTTGGCAACACCGCGGTCAACGAGGTTGATGCCAACGCCATCACCTTCGAGCCCGGCATCGCCCGCTCCAAGGTCGAGACGGTCACCGGCAAGACGCAGCACTTCCACGGACTCGCCACATACAGCGTGACGCCGAACCAGACCAAGCTGACGTGCACGCTGGCATCCTTCACGAATGAGTGGTGGGCGGGGTTGTCGCTCGATCGGCGCTACCGCATCACGCTGACGCAGCCAGGCGCCGGTGCTGGCGCCGGCTCCGGGTTCTGTGTGCACATCCCGAACGCCCGCCTCGTCGAGACACCGGGCCGCGCCGATGTCGGCGACAACCACGGCGTGACGCTCTCGTTCGAGGCCAGCGAGTCGAACGACACCACCGGCGGCTCCAACGTCGACCTGCAGAAGTCCCGCTTCCTGATTGCGATGTTCTGACCCATGTTGAAGATCAAGCCACCTACCCACAAGATCGATGCTGGCGGCGTGTTTATCAGCCTCAGCGACCCGGCGTGGTGCCAGGAAAAGTACGCCGCGGACTTGGCCGCGTTCGAGGCTGCTGCGCTGACCAAGGTGCAGGACGCCGCGGTCGCCAAGTTCAAGGCCGAGAACCAGAGCCGTGAGCTGTCGGATGATGAGCTCGCCGTCGTGCGGGCCGCCTGCGTGCTGTCCGACGAGGAGCGCCACAAGGCCCGCGGTCGGCATCCGGTGTTCCGCTATTTGCGGGGAGCCACGCGCCTGCAGCCGAACGCACCCGACTGGGGACCTGACGGCAAGCCGTGCACCGCCCGCGACTACCTCAAGGGTCCCGCTACGGAGTTCACCATCCGCCGGCTCACCTACCGCGACTACCAGACCGCCGACGAGATCGTCGGGTCGAACGCCCGGCTGATGGAGTTCTGCAGGCTGGGCCTCAAGGGCATCAAGTCGGCCGACTACACCTGGCAGGCCAAGGGTGACGAGACCGTGCCCGACGAGGTGATGCAAGCGCTTCACGACGCGAACGTGGCTCTGCCGCTCGAGGTCGGCGCAGCGGTCGTGTTGATGTGCCGGTCGCTCGACGAGGAACACGAGCTCCCTCGCTGAGGCTGCTGGCTTACCGGTATAGCCTGCAGCCCTCGGACGCCGACCAACGGCCGGAGCACTTCTCGTGCATCGACTGTCTCCCGCCACCCGCGCGCCGTCAGGGTCTGCGGCTCGATAGCGAGAAGCAGCGACTACGCCTTTGCGTCCTTCCAGGGCAGGACTGCTCAGGGTACGACTGGAACACGCCCATCCGGCCCGTGTGGATGGGTCGACCGAGGGACCACGCCAATGCGGGGAAGACCTCGGACTGGGCTGCGCCGATCGAAGCGATCAACGAGACCGGTTGCCCAGGCGCCTGGGTTCGCAGTCCGTTTATCGCATCGTTGAGCCGTTACTACCGGCGGCGGACCGAGAAGGGCGACCGGGTCGAGAACCCAGCCCTGACGCAGTGCACGGACCCGCTGGTGGTTGAGGCGGTCCAAGCCCTGGAGGCGTACGAGGACGCTGCGCACGCCGAGTATATGCGGCGGTTCTATGCCCAGCAGCGCGAGAAGCAGAAGGCAGGCAGCTGATGAGTGAAACGAAGATCGGCGTAGAGTTCTACGCAAAGACCGATGCCGCCGTCGCCGCGACCAAGAAGCTGTCCGATGCGACGCGCGAGCAGATCGACGCCTCTGACCTCGCCGGGAAATCCCAGAAGGAACTCGGCCGCGAGGTCCAGCGGACGCGAGCGCTGCAGCTCGAGTCCGCCGACGCCAACCGCAAGGCCGCCGATGCGCAACGCGTCTTGAACGTGGTCGTCTCCAAGTTCGGGGCGACCAGCAAGGAGGCGCGTGAGTCGGCAGCCAAGCTGACCCAGGCTCAGCAAGAGGCCGCTCGCGCAGGTACAGCCGTCGCAGTCAGCCTCGAAAAGGTCACGCGCGCCGTCACGGAGGTCGCTCGGGCCGAGAACGGCAACCTGTCCCCGGCGACCAAGCGGCTCGCCGCACAGCTCGACCGCATGGGCAAGGACGCTGAGCGGGCCGCCACAGACCTGCACAAGCTCGACCTGCAGTCGCGGGCCGCGGCGACCGGGGCTGGTCAGCTCAACCGTTCGGTCTCCGCTCTCAGCGTGGCGGGCGGCAACCTGCTGTCCAGCGGTCTCCAGCGCGCTGTGGAGGGGGTCGGCGAGGCGATGACCTCGACCTTCAAGTCGGCCATCGGCTTCGAGAGCGAGATGGCCGACGTGGCGAAGGTCGTCGACGGCATGAAGACGCCAGCTGGCGAGGCGACCGCGGCCTACCATGAGATGGAGGGCGCCCTCTTCGATCTGTCCGAGCGCATTGCCGTTGCGCCCGAGGGCTTCGCCGAGATGGCAGCCGCCGCTGGACAGGCCGGCATCGCGGGTGAGGGCCTCATCGAGTTCGTCGAGGACGCCGCCAAGGTCGCGGTCGCGTTCGACGTGTCGGCCGACAAGGCGGGCGACGGCCTCGCCAAGCTGCGCACCGGACTATCGCTGACACAGCCCGAGGTCCGCGAGCTCGCAGGGCAGATCAACGTCCTCAGCAACAGGTTCGCTGCGACGGCGGCCGAGGTCCTCGACGCGACGCAGCGGGTGGGGGCGATCGGCGTGGCGTCCAACGTCACGGCCGGCGAGATGGCCGCGCTGGCGACGGCCATGATCAGCTCTGGCGCGTCTGCCGATCAGGCCGCGACGGGGACCAAGAACTTCGTGCTGGCCCTGTCGATCGGCAGCTCGGCGACAAAAGCCCAGCAGCAGGCATACCGCGCCCTGGGTCTCGAGGCCGAGGCGGTCGCCAAGAAGATGACCTCGGACAACGTCCTCGAGCGTGCCGCCCAGATGCGGGACGTGGTCGAGCGCATCGGCCAGCTCAGCAACGCGAAGCGGGTCAGCGTGATGGCCGACTTGTTCGGCAAGGAGACACTCGGGACGATCGGCCCGCTGGCGACCAACCTTGAGCTGCTGACCTCATCCCTCGAGGCCGCGGCTGACAAGACCGCCGCTCTGGGCAGCGTCCAGGCCGAGTTCACCTCGCGCAGTAACACGACGGCGAACACGCTGCAGTTGCTCAAGAACTCCCTGTCGGTCACCGCCATCACGATCGGCAACGAGCTCCTGCCCGAACTCGGACAGATGGCCAAGGACTTCTCCGCGTGGGTCAAGGAGAACAGGGAGCTCATCAAGTCCAACGTGGTCGGTTTCATCCGCGGCCTGACCGATACGGTCAAGGGTCTCGCTCCGCTTGTGATGGGCGCTGCCCAGGCGATCGGTGGCATCGTCAACATGCTGGGCGGGTGGGAGCGTGCGATCGGCCCGGTCGTCGTCGGCCTCGGCGTCCTCAAGCTCGCCAGCGCCGCCGCCCTCGGACCGTGGGGTCTCCTCGTGGCCGGCATCGTCTCCGGCGCGATGGCTATCCGGAACGGCATGGCCGAGGCCGAGAAGAAGAGCCTCGATGCAATCCGGGCCTACGAGCGCGTCCGCAAGGTCAAGGGGACCGAGGACAGCCTGGCCTCCGCCTCGAACGATGACCTGATCAGGATGAAGGCGGCCATTGAGGCCGAGAGGCAGAAAAACCGAGTCATCCAGGGTGACATGCGGGGACGGTCGCCCGAGCTCATCAAGCGCCACGAGGCTGAGCGCAAGCTCGACATGGAGGCGATCATCGAGCGTGAGCGGCTCATCGACGCCGCCGTCGTGTCGCGCGTCGCGGAGATCGACGCCACGAAGAAGGTTCGCTTGGAGACCGAGGCCACTGCAGCTGCCGAGCAGAAGCGGGTCGACAAGCTCAAGATGGAGCTCGACTACCTCAACAGCATCGGCAAGTTGTCGGCGGCGCAGAAGGCCCGCAAGCAGGCGCTCGAGCGTGGGGGCATCGAGAGCGCTGCGCCGACGGGCGGCAAGAAGGGCGGCAGCAAGAAGGCCAAGGCGAAGGACACCTTCGACGACGATCTCCGGAGCTTCAACGTCGAGATGGAGGTCTACGCCGCCAAGCAGGAAAAGCAGGCCCGCGAGGACAGCATCGCGGCCCAGCAGGCTGCTTGGGACGAGGAAGAGCGTCTGTTCGAGAAAAAGGAGCTGGCCTTCGACCGCGAGCTCGAGATGATCGAGGCGCGCGGTATGGCCGAGGAAGAGGCCCAGGCTGCCCGCGAGGCGCTGATCGAACGCCGCCTCGACGCCGAGCACAAGTTCGCCAAGGAGCAGGCCAAGATGGCCAAGACCGACGCCCAGCGCGAAAAGGCGACGACCAAGCTCGAGGCCATCGAACATCAGCGGCGACTCGCCAACCTGCGCAAGGCACACGCGGCCGAGGAAGCGGCCTACGCGCAGAAGGTGAAGGTCTACGAGGCTGTCACCGGCCACGTGAACGACCTCGGGTCGGCCATGGTCGATGCTGCCTGGGATGCGGCAGAAGGCCAGAAGGGCGCCGGACTGCAGGCGTTGGGCGACTACCTCAAGATGGTCAGCCGTAAGGCGACGATCGACGCACTCATGCAGACCGCGGAGGGCTTCGCCGCGATCGCTGGCATCACGACCGCATGGAAGGCGCCGGGCCACTTCCTCGCCGCCGGCAAAGCCGCCGCTGTAGCCGTCGCCGCTGGTGCTGCTGGCGTCGGTCTGTCGAAGGCCGGCGAGGCGCGTGCCGCCAGTGGCGAGTCCAGCTCGCCGACGATGGAGGCTGCGGCGAACACCTCGTCGGGTTACGGCGGCAGTGGCGAGACGACCCCGACTGGCATCAACCCCACCGCGAACGCCCCGAAGCGAGAACTCGAGGCGGTCGAGGTCCCTATTTCCTACTTCGACCCGTCGCAGGCGCCCGCGTCGTCGAGTGCCGCCGCCAGCGTGATCAACATCGATCTCAGCCGTGGCACCTGGCTCGGCGCCAAGGGTCCCGAGGACGCAGCCCAGCGAATCCAGAAGGTGCTGCGGCAGGGCAAGGCCGCGGGCCAGCGGTGAGGGTTGTCGTGCGCACGACAAGTCTCCGACCAGAGTAGGCTGACGACATGGCTTCGATCGAGAGTGCATGGTTTATCGGGTCGATCGAGATCGGCCTCCAGTCGTTCACGATCGGCGTCAACCCGGCGTCGGTCGCGGCGGGCACCTACTACCTCACCGACCCGACCGCGGCTCTCTCCCTGCTCGATAAAGTCGAGGACGCGATGGGGGCGGCTGGTGTGGTGAACCCGAAGGCCGAGCTCCTCGGCAGCGGCAAGGTCCGACTCAAGGGAAACCTGCCGTGGTCACTGACCTGGGGCAGTGCCACGCAACTACGCGACCTGCTCGGGTACCAGGCCAACCTCGTCGCCAGCACGACCTTCGTGGCCCCTCTCAAGTCTCCGCTGTGGTGGTCACCCGGCAAGCCGGCGCTGTTCGAGATGACACCGCTCGGGGTTCGCGGACAGCGCCGGCATATTTTGAATCAATCCATCTCCGCCTACTCCGGCCGGGCTGAGTCGACCTCGCACGGCTACCGCGAATATCAGAAGTGGACGTTCGAGAAGGTCGATGCAGAGCGGATGCTGACCGTCGACGCGCTCAACGGCGAGTACGGCACGTTCTACGACCTCGTCGCAGTTCGGTCCGCCCGCTTCAAGCTCTACCACCTCGCCGTCGAGGACCCGCTGTCGACGAGTCCGTTCACCTACGAGTCCGTGCTGGGCCCCTACCTCGTCAGCCTCGGCAGCACCGCGACGTGGGACTACAACCGCAGCCGCGGGCACGAGTGGACGGACTTCACGGCCGATCACGTCATCAACGCCCACGTCTGCCCTGAGATCACCTGACCATGACGACCGTTGCTGAGCTCGCTGTCCGTGAGCACGTCGAGTGTGCCTACCTGCTGGTCTGGCAAGGCGTGCCGTTCTGCTTCACGAACAGGCCAGAGATCGCCGGCACAGCGTGGATTGGCGAGGATACCGGCCGCAGCGTGCTCGAAGGCCTCGACATCCGGGGTAGCTCGTTCGCCTACGCCACGGAGCCGCAGGACGGCCGACCCGACACAGGCGACGGACTGACCGTCAAGATCACCGACTACGACCGGGAGCTCATCGCCTTCTTCCGCCAGCAAACCGAGGCCGTGCAAGTCGGCGGACGGCTTGGGCCCAAGGACGACCCGGCACCCAGCTTCCTCATCGGCAAGAACGGGGAGAACGTCGACATCTGGGGGAAGTGGCTCAACACGGAGGCCATCGGCTTGGCCGGCGAGCGCAACCTCTACTCGATCTTCCCCGACGGCGACGCCTGCGGACTCGACCACGCCGCCTACATCGGCGACATCGAGACGCTGGCGCTCAGCCTCGTCTATGAGTCGCCGACCCACCTTGAGGGTCGTCGTGCCGCGCTCTACCGCATCTACCGCGACCCGAACACCGGCGAGTGGCCGAGCTGGTCAGACCAGCACGCGAGCGGCGAGAGCCTGATCTGGGTCGGCGTCCTGACCAACGACATCAGCGTCGAGGACATCACGTGGACGGTCAGCATGGAGGGGCCGTCGTCCTGGCTGCGCAAGCAGCTCGGGGCCAATCGACCCACGGACTGGCAGCCCGTCACCGGCATCATCACACTCGACACGACGCCGGGGCAGCGAGAGGACTTGATCGCCCTCAACTTCTGGTATGTCCGCGTCTACACGCCGACGCCCGAGCGCGGCGCCAGCTCGATCTTCACCGCCGCCGACGTGCTGCCAGCAACGGGCATCGCCAGCGACTACCGTTCGGCCATCAACTCAAGGATCGCCACGGTCTCGGCGACGGCAGGGCCCGACATTACCTGGACGACGCAGCGCAACGCGAGCGCCAGCCTCGAGCAGGGCTACGTCCTCACCCGCATCGATCAGCTCCCAGAGGCAGACGGCTTCGTGCGAGCGGCGTGCTGGTCGCTGACCGCGAATGAACGCGTCATCAGAGCGATGGGCTACGACCCGCTGCTGCAGAAGGCGATCAACTACGACACGAACTTCGAGATCAAGTGCATCAAGGCGGAGGACACCGACCTGCCAGTTCCCGGACCCAACTACTGGGTCCTGACGTTCTGGACCGTTCCAGTCGGCTTCAACAACGTCGACGCCGCTGGCGGCAATGCCGATAACGGCGGCACGCCTCGCTCCTACCAGGCACTCGGCCCCGAGGACATCACGACACTCTCGCCGAAGGCAGGCTTTGAGATCGTCCTCGGCGTCAACTCGCCGACCTATCTCGAACAACAGACCAACAGGGCACCACCCGAGCATGCGCTGAGCGCCGGGCTCGGCAACGCCGACGCGCAGGCGTACCTCGCGTTCCGCGGTAGCTACCAGGACAGCCTCGAGGGCGAAGTGACCACCATGGTCCAGCTCGCCCAGGTCAGCTTCGTCAAGACCGCCACCACGTTCCAGGGCGACACGATCAAGCTCGACAGCAACGGCGAGGTGCGGGTGGCTGTGACCAACTGGATCGATGGCCGATTCCACAACATCGACCGAAAGCCGCTCGATCACGTCTGGTTGTCCAATGACCTCGAGTGCTGTTGGGTCAACTTCTTCGGCCACAACTTCGGGTCGGGCGACTGGGCTCACCGCCTGCTGGTCCGCTTGTTCCTCTCGACAGGCACTGGCGGCTGGTCGGGCTACGACGGACAGGGCGCCGTCATCACGTCAGGCGTCAACCACCCGACCGAGCTCGACAACATCAAGACGATGACCGACATCGAGGTAGCCGATCTTGGCTTGGCCATCCCGAACTTCCTCGTCGACTTCCCTTCGTTCGGCTCGGCCGCCAACTCGCTGCCCTACAACGCCGCGGCCTCGCCGCTCAACCGCTGCCGGTACGCCTGGATCGGCGCGCAGGACTCACAGGAGCTCATCGCCTCGATTCTCGCCCCGCGTGGCTGGGGGCTCGGGTTCAACCGCACGAAGTGGCGGCTGTTCTCCCGCCCCGACGTTCTGATCGGCGACGACGTGGAGGTGGTCCTCGGCCCAGAGGACTTCGTCGGCGAGCCCGAGCTGGTCGAGACGGCGGAGCTGCGGCCGTTCGCCCCCCGTGAACAGTTCTCGGTCGACTTCTCGCGGGCGCTGGTCAGCGAAGCTGCGACAGACGAGAAGGAACTGACCCTCACCGTCCGGTCGCAGGACGCGGCGAGCCGCACGCGTGCCGACAACGGCCAGGACGACATCGACGGCTGGGGCCTTGTGCCGCTGCCGCTGTGGCGCGGCGAGGGCGTACCGGCCGACTGGAGACCCGCCTTCACCAACCTGTTCTCGAAGATCATGGCCGGCTGGTTCGCTGCCCCGCACACCATGATCACCGGCTTGCGCATCATGCCGTCCAAGGCACGTCTGCTCGGGCCAGGCACGGTCGTCAGGTTCTCGTCCTATTACGCGGCCACACGCGAGGGGACCTATGGACCGACCAACAAGCTCGGCCGGGTCTACCGAGTCGAGCACGACCTCGAGTCCCGCGAGTCCAAGATCGACTGCCTTCTACAGCCCGGGGACGATTCGCAGACTCGCGTCCTGGCGCCGATCGCCTGCCTTGTCGACAACGTCTCCACGGTCGAAGCCCGGTGGGACACGACGACGCGCACCGCGACGTGCAAGCAGGACGCGTTCGACCACGGCGTCGCGGGCCTGCATGATGTCGCCGCATTCGCAGAGCCGGACTGGCTCGGCATCGGCGGCGACGCGCTGGTCCACGTGTGGCAGTGGGACGGCCGGGTGTTCGCTCAGACCGCGACGTTCCTGATCGAGTCGGTTGACACAGCGAACAACAAGATCAAGTGGAAGGCCGGGTCGCTGGGCGGCACAGCGTTCAAGGACTCTCGTTACACCATCCTCGTTCTTGCGCCTCACGACCTGCAGCCGCCGTCGAGCTGGACACGTTCCTACTTCTCCGTGTTGACGCGCTCGAACTTCACCTTCGGCGTCGGCCCGACCCAAGGCTGGCCGCTGGGCTGAGATGACTGTTCTCCACAAAGGATCAAAGAGCTGCACCGCATTGCTCCTCGACATCGACACCGCCGCGGTCAACGTCGACCTCGGACCCGAGCGTCTCAACCTCACGAACGCGGGCACCTACCTGACCGAGGCCAACAGCATCCGATCTGCGCTGACTGCCCCGCGCAACGTGCTCGTGTCGGTCGGCATGCGGACGACCGACAGCGGCGTCATCCTCCAACTCGGAACGGCGGTCAGCTACAGCTACCGCATCTCCCTCTCTGCCAGCGTCGTCTCGGTGTTTGAGGCCGGCTTCCTGCGCACCAGCGTCACCATGCCCGGTCTCGTTGCTGGGTTCCGCAAGTGCCTGATCTCGTGGTCTCAGCGCGTCGAGGGCGGCAACGTCGTCTCCGAGTTGGCCTGTTACAACTTCGCCACCCTCGCTTGGGCCTTCGCCACCGCGACCCACACCGCCGCGACGCCGGTCGCCACGGACACGCTGACCGTCGCAGCTGCGACCAGCGGCGCCGCGGCCTACACTGGCGGGCTGTCGGCGTTCTGGGCGGTGCACATCGGCCGGCGTTTCCGGTCGACCACAGAGTGCGCGGGGGACTTCATCGCCGATCCCGCTGCCCCCTCGATCACTGGACTCCGCCGCTCACCGATGCTGACCGGCGCATCGACCGACCTCGGGATCGCGGGCGAGGGCAGCTTTGCCGGCCCATCGTTCCTCATGGCCGCGGCTGCGACGCGGCAGGCTGACTCGCGGGCGACCGGTCCGTTCGTCAACGTGCTCCCGACGACGCCGGTGACCGAGCTGGTGCTGTCCAGCCCGTTGCGATTCTACAGGCCGACACCCGACGCCGTGGCCGGCTACCAGCTGTGCATCCGCTACCTGTTCCACGGCTACCTGAGCCCGACGGTGAACGCGGCACGGGCCCGCATCCACGTCCGGGCCTACGACACGCTCGGTGGTGCCACGATCTCGCCCGTTCGCTTTCGCGGGTTCTCGATCGCCAACCTGCCTGTCGGCGTGCCCAACCAGCCGAAGCTGACGTGGTCCCGCGGCGCCATCGTCTCGGTCACCACATCGAGCACGACAGGCGTGTGGGTTGATCTCGGCGTCATCAACCTCGTCCGCGAGTCGAGCAACCTCAGCTACTTCGCGCTGGGCTTCAAGATTGACTCTGCGGTCGGAGAGGGCGTCTCGTTCCAGACCGGGTGGATGCTCAACGCCATCACGGTCGACCCGCTCACCCTGGACATGAGCGACGGCGGCAACGGCGACACGGAGGGCGGCTGACATGGCGATCAAGATCAGGGACCTGCGCAACACGTCGACGGCTTCGCCGCCGATCGAGACCCTGCTCGGCGGACAAGAAGGCCGCAAGGAGCGCGTGTTGTCGGTCCACGCCCAGGCCGACAGCCTGCTGGGCAACGACCGCAACGTCGTCGCCCGCGTCGGGCTTCATGCCGCGGCGTCGTTCCAGGTGCCGTCAACCAACTCTACGTCGGTGACTCAGACCTACCCGCTGCGAACGGTCTCACGTCTCACCTCTCGCACGCCTCCATTCGCCGTGCTGCCCGGGCATTTTCTAGTGCTGTCAGCGCTGGTCGTCCCGTCAGGGATGACCCAGAAGTTCGCCGCACCGAACTGGGTACCGGACGCTGCGTTCGGCCGCATCGACGTGACGGTCAACTGGACCGGTCCTGCGTCGACGACCACCAACCACAGCGCCCCGGTGCTGCCGAACTCGGGCGAGACGTGGGGAGCGGAGACCACCGCGGCGGGCGCCTCGTGGGCCGGGCTGCGTCGGGTCGAAATCCCCCTCCTGTTCCCCGCCGCGGTCACGACGAACTCCAGCGACCTGCGGACGTGGTCGGAGGGGGTTTCAGCTGAGGTCCAGGTCAGCTACCGCGGCGGCGTGCGGGCAGTCGATGTCGTCGTCCAGCAGGTCCCGTTCAAGTACGCCCGCAACGTCGGTGTCGACTCCGTGTTCACCTCGACGCTGGTGACCAACGGCGCTGGCGCCATCGTGCCCGCCTACCCGGTCGACTACCCCATCGAGGAGCGCAGCGCGACGGACCCGACGTTCGGCTCGAAGCTGCTGGCCAACGTGACCGACCGCCAGCATCACGCGCTCGGGCCGGTGCTTGCCCACTGGACCGCCTTCACGGAATCAACGACGCCGGTCACCGCAACAGCCGTGCCATCCGTGACGACCGCGTCGACCACGTTCGTCGACATGCTGCGGACCAGTGTCACCACGTGGGCCTCGACGCGGCCGGGTTGGTCGCTCAGCAGCGGCGGCCATGCGCAGCAGTTCAAGTCGAGCAACGCCCTCCGGGAGCTCCGGGACCGCAACGCCTGCGTGCCTGTCCGGTGCTGGGCCCTGTGCTCGCGCACTGGCACGGGCACCGCGACATTCCGCTTCCAGTCGGAGAACTACTCGATTGGCGAGCTCAACTTTTCATCAACGACCCACGCCTGGCGCAGCTGTACCGGCCACCTCCGTGCCGGAGTGAGTCCCGAGGATGCCAGCGTGCTGGAGATCTTCGGCAAGGCTCCTGCTGCAAGCACGTTGAGCCTGTCCTCGATCTTGATCGAGTACCGCGACCTCTAAGGAGAGAACCCATGTCCTACTTCAACGACAACGTAGAGTTTCGCAAAGCCGTCAGCTTCGCGGCATCCACCGGCCTCCGCCTCGTCCAGACGCTCGAAGTCCCCTTCGTGCTCGCCGACATCAACGCGGGCAGCAAGTCGTCCTCGGCACTGCCGGCGAACGCCCTTATCCTCGGCTGCCACGTCGAGATGACGACGCCCCTCGGCTTCTCGGCGGGCACGACCACCGGCGTCTCCGGCAAGATCGGCAACGCCGATGACGACGGCTTCGGCACCAGCATCGCACTCGCGGGCGTGGCCGGCTACCGGCGTCCCGCACCCGGCGCGCTCACCGGCGCCGTCGTCGCAGGCGGTGCGAGCGGTGTGACGATCACGTTCACCGCGACCGGTGGCGTCCCGACGCTGGCCGAGGTCAACGCGGGCGCCGGCAAGCTCGCCGTCCACTACGTCGCGGTCTGACATCAACCAACGACAAGGGGTCCGGGGCTCAGGCTCCGGACCCCTTTCGTGCGACCGCCGTCAGCAGGAGCAGAGCGTGTTGCCCGTGCCGTTCTCGTCGACCTGGCATTCGCTGTCCTCGCCGCACATGCCGGGGAAGATCGGCGGCACGCACTGCAACCGGCAGGAGCCGCCCACGCAGCGCGGGACGGTGTTCACCGTTGCGGGGTTGGCGTCGCAGTCCGCGTCGTCCGAGCAGGTTGCGGCGTCGGGGCAGCTCACCTCCGGCATGGAGGTCGAGCTTCCCGTGTCGCCGCTGGTGGTCGTGTGCTCGCCCGTCGAGCTGGCACCGTCGCCGGTGCTACCCGTGGTTGAGCCGCCCTCGCCAGTGCTCGTATCCTCGCCCGAGCTGTCGTCGCCGCCGGTGCTCGACGTGAGCCGCCCGCTCTCGCTGGCGCCGTCGGTCTCCGTGATCGAGGTGGACGCATCACCACCAGTCGAGTCGGATGGGGGCGTGTCGCAGGCGACGACGGCGAAGAACAGGGCGAGGGCGAGGGCGGGCAGCTTGATCATGGTTCGGCTCACAGACTTGCAACGGGCGAGGGGGTGGATGACGGCGGGGCGGGTCACAGCGGCACCGCCTGTCGCTCGCGCTCAGCCCGCAGCTTGGCCTGCGTGCGCGCGTGGTCGAGGTTCTCCTGGTAGAGGCGATTCGCCTCGATGCACCGGCGACAAGTGGCTCGGGTGTTGAAACAGGTCGTCAGCGTGTCCGCGTCTCGCGGTCGACCGCAGAACAGCGGCAGCTCATCGACAACGCTGATGCCGGGCGTGGGCTTGGGAAGATGAACGCGGCGACTCATGCTGCCCGCCCTTCCTCGACGGCCTCATCGGCGACGAGCTTGCCGATCTGGGCGGTAAGCTGGTCGACCTCGGCGAGCCGCTTGCGCAGCGTGGCAAGCAGGGTCGTGAGGGTCAGGCTGCGCTGACGCAGGTGCCGGGCTTGCGGCGAGCTTCGCCCGAGCTGGCTCGCCGCCGAGGTCCATTGCTGGCCCAGTTGGGCCCACTGTTCGATCTGTTGATGCACGACGATCTCCTGCAGCCGGATGCCGGCCGCTGTTCGGGGTACGAGTTGTCCAGGCGGTCGCAACAAGCGGCCGCCGCTATCGGTCAGGCGCGCCAAGCCGGCGCCCGCGTCGGCCTACTTCGACTGGAAGTGGAACGTGTGGTCGCCGGTCTGCTGCCCAACGCTGCGGATGACCACGAACAGCACGCCGCCCGTGTGGTCGACCTCAACCGCCTCGGGCAAGCTCTCGCCCGCGTTGTTGATGACACCCAGCTCGGCGGCTTGGTCGTCGTAGAGCTCGAGTTGCACGTCAGCGTCCGTCACGGGGGCGGCGTCGATGGAGTAGACGCCAACGGGCATATCGAGCAGGAACAGGTCGGCATCGTCGGCGGACTGGAACGACCGCACGAGGAAGTCGCCGTCGCTGGCGATGGTCAGGCGGGCGTCGTCCGGGTCGTCGCCGAACGTCAGGTCGCCTGCGCAGCCGAAGGTCTCGGGGGCGAGCTCGATGCACAGCCCAGGCACGCCCAGCCCGCCGCAGTCGTTGGCGACCGCCTGCGTGCACGCGACGGTGCAGCTGTCGGCGTGGCACAGGTCCGAGTCGCAGTCCGCGTCCTTCTCGCAGGACTCGCCGTAGGCCTTCGCTGCGAAGCCGGTCGAACTGTCGTCGTCCTCGCCGCTGGTGGTCGAGGCGTCGCTGGTCGTGTTGTCGTCGCCGGTCGAGCTCGACTCGCCACCGCTGCTGCCGTCGACCTCGCCAGTCGTGTCGTCACCCGTGCTGTTCTCGCCGCCGACCTCGCCCGAGCTGCTGCCGATCTCCCTGCCTGTTGAGCTGCCGTTGTCCTCAAGCTCACCCGTGCTGCTGGACGACTCGGCCTGCTCCGTGGTCGACTCGACCGTGGTCGAGGTCGACTCGCTCTCATCGGCGGGAGCTTCGACGATCTGGATCGTGCAAGCGGAGGAGAGGAGGGCGAGGGTGACGGCGGCGACGGTGGCGAGGTGCATGGGCTGGCGGCTCCTGTCCGACCTGACCCAAAGGTCAGCCGGACAAGAGACATCTAGCTCGAAGGGAAGCGCCGGTCTCGCGGTCGCGGCGGTCGCGGCGACCGGGTGAACGCACCGATGTTCTTGTCGCGACCGCGTGGTCGCGAATGAAGAGCCAGCTCAAGCAGCGCGCATTGCCTGGCGGACAGCCTCATCGAACGGCGTCTCGAGCCACGCCTTCCGCTCCACGAACCACGCCTTGGCGTACGCGAGCGTCTTGAAGGTGATGGCCTCCATCGAGCCGCACGGCCAACGCTCGATCGTCCGCTTGTTGACCTCGTCCAGCTCGATGTCGGCAACGAGCCGATGGCGCTCCTCGGCCGTCAGCCAGCGGGCAGCCTTGCAGGCGGTGACCTCGCTCGGTTGAAGGTTGTCACGCACGAGGCTCAACGGGACGACCGCCCAGTTGTTGAGGAACTGGGCGAGGCGGTAGCCAGTGGCACAGTTGGTGATGAGGGGGTGGTGGTTGGGGATTGGAGTGAAACGGACCTGCATGCTCAGGCCCTACTCCGCGCCAACGCGAGCGTCGACAAACCCCGGGTAGGGCGGGCGAGATCGAGCACGACGACAGCTGGATCGTGTCTCTGCAACCAGATCTTAGTTCCCCCTCTACTGCGCGTTTACGCCACTTTGCTTCTCCTGGATGTCTCCTAGACTGGGGTCGCCCGGCGAGAAAACCGGAGACTGGCGAGACAAGAGGAGAGACGGAGAACCTGAGCCGTTACGCTGCTTTGACTGGAAATCCCAAGGAAGTCACGGGGTTTGGTCAAAGCCGCTGTACGAACTGGCGATTTACCGCGAAGGCCCGCCTACGACGCCGACGACGACGCGACCGGCGTCGGCTCGCTCGCCAGGACCTGCAGCAACGCGCCGATGAACGCCCCCGCCTCCGCCGGCGGTCCGCCGCCGAGGTTGCGGTGCGAGCCCTCGCGCGTCCACTCGCACAGGAACGTGATCGCCGCCTCGGTCTGGAAGTCGACCCCGCGCTCGAGCGTGAAGATCCGGCTCCACGCGAGGTGG
>Ga0075163_10001470_pt1 | contig 31783 bp, 25 predicted proteins | sample JI1023141ADNA_FD_71478 | JGI IMG/M metagenome (GOLD analysis project Ga0075163, IMG submission 71478) | Wastewater effluent complex algal communities from Wisconsin, to seasonally profile nutrient transformation and Carbon sequestration -... | ecosystem: Engineered > WWTP > Effluent > Algae...
ACTAATTGGTCACTCATCCGCTGCATTTCATTAGTGCGCCATCAGTGTTTATTAGTGGTTAACCTCCTTCCGGCTTTCCGTGTATGTCTCGCGTAGGAGTACCTCAAACTCATCGTGAAAACTGAAAATCGGGCATCGAGAATCTGAAATTGCCGATCCCCCGTTGCTGAAATTGCCAGCTGCCCGATTCTCCGTTGCCCGATTTCAAGATGCTCCGCCCCTCTGGCTCTTCGCTCCTCGCTCCCTGCTCCCTGCTCCCTGCTCCCTGCTCACCGCTCACCGCTTACCGCCCATCCTCTTTCCTGACTAGTAGAAATACGTAGGTGCGGGTGCGCTTTCAGCGTGGTCGGGATTTGACCCGTTCGACGCCCCCGATTCTTCTCGGGCAAGCCCCGTCGGCCCATATGCCCACCACGCTCGTTACGCCTCTGCTCCTTACCCTCATTATCGCGCTCACCCTGCCGGCCGCCAGTAGCGGACAAGAGACAGCCAGCCCGCCGCCCGCTCCATGGCTTGACCGGGTCACGGACGCGGCTGCACTCGGCGACGACGCGGCCTTGGCGGAGCTGCTCAAGGGAGAAATCCCGCCCGCGCCCGCCGAGATCACGCCCTACCGCTATTACACCAGACTCGCGCTCGCGGCCCTCGACACGGGCGACACGGCAGCGACGCTCCGCTTCATGGAGCAGTCGGACGATCACGCTCCGGCGGACGACAACCTGGTGTGGATCGCGGGGGTGGCCTGGCTTTTTCAAGGGGAGCGCGAGTCGGCCTTGCGGCTGGTCGAAGGCTATCAACGCATCGATATCGACCATCCTGCCGCGCACTACCTTCTGGCGCTTGACGCCTTTCTGCGCTGGCGCCGGCTCGGGCCCCTGCACCCCGACGCGGAAAAGCTGTTCGACACCGCCCGGCGACAGATCCAGGCCGCCACGAACAGGGCGGCGCAAGGCAGGCCGGGCTATCACCGTCGTTTCTTGATTCTCGCCTGCTCCATAGGCGAATTCTACGACGGCGAAGATGAATACAGGGCGGCGGTGGTCCAACGGCATTTGGAACACCAGCGGAACCGCCCGTTCCTGCGCGCCCTTTTCGCCTTCGGCGCCCCGCGGGATGAACATACCTTGCTCAGAGACACGAACATGGCGCGTCTTTCCGACGCCGAGGTTGCGGTCTGGCGGCGCGCGTCCGAACTGCCGTCCGCCGGGGCCGCCATTTCCCCGAGCAATGTGGCGGAGCGCCTCACCGTGCTTCCCGACCGGCCGGAATTTGATGAAGCCCGGCTGATCATCCTGCGGCAGGGCCTGTTAGGGGCCCGGCAGCGTCTCGCGGAGTGGCGGAAACAATTCGCGGCCGAGGGCGGCCCGAGCCTGTCGCCCGAGGGGCGCGCGGCGCTCGCCGGGATTTCCGACGGATTTGGCGACAACTATCCGCAACTGCTGCAAACCTACGCCGGGCTCGCGGTGAAGTTCGGCAAGGTCGGTGATGCCTATCATGCCCTGCGTCTGATTGATGCCCTGCGGACTCTGGACGAGCGGCCGCGCATCGCCGATGCCGAGCTCGAAATCCCGCTGGCCAAGCTTGCCGGCGATCCTCGGCGTGCTCTCGGGCTGGTGCTGGCAAAAGCCTCGTTGCACGCACAGGACGTGCCCTGGCTGCGGGCCAACGCCGCCCTCGTGCATCTGCATGCGGACCTGCCCCGGGCCTTCGCCTATCTCAGCCAGCTCGCCCAGCTGACCCCAGACGACCTGCGGCTTCAGTTCACCCTCGCCAGCCTGGCTGATCGGCCGGTGGACAAGGACCTCCGCCTGGCCGATAAGACTTACGTGGCCCGGATGGCCGTTGAGCGGGTGAGCTTCACGCCCGAGCAGCTCGCCGCCGACCCCGACAATGTCCTCAACAGCGACCGCGAGCGGCTCAACCTCTACGCGATGCTCTTCGCCCGGGTGCCCGCCGAACTCGTGCCCGAGGCCCGGCACTGGCAGGCCTATGAGGAGCTCTTGGATCAAAACGTCTTCTCCGAGGCCTTCGTCGAAGGTGTCACCGAGGAAGAGGTCAAGGGCCGCACCTTCCGCGCACTGGTCGAGCGTTGCCGGCGTGAGGCGCCTAAAAATCGCGTGATCGCGGCGCAACACGGCCGGCTCCTCGCCCGCGACGCCACCGCCCTCGCGCGGCAGGCGGAGAAGGCGCCGGCCGCCGACGCGCCGGCGCTCTGGGAAAAGACGGACGCCACGATGAAAGCCGCGGCGGCAGCCGGGGCCACCGCGGCGCAACTCGCGCCGGTGCGCCAGCTCCTCGCCAACCACGAACGCGCCCAGCAGCTGGAGCGGGAACGCCAGGCCGCCGCCGAGGCGGACGCAAAAGCCCGCCGGATCGTCGAAGAGAAAAAATTCGCGCGCCAACGACACGAAAGCGAACTCGCCGACCGGGCCCGCGAGCGCATCCGTTACCTGCAGAGCCTGGGGGTGGCGCGCGATGAGATTGTGCGGGAAGGCTCGGCCGCCCGCCGCCCCTATTACACCACCCGCCAGGCCGCCAATGCGGCGAACGCCGCCTCGCTCAGCAAGACCCTCGAATCCCTGTGCGAGACCTGTAACGGCCTCGGGCTAAACTCGGCCGGACCCGGCTTGGTGCGCGCGTGCACGTTCTGCGGTGGTTCCGGACTGCAATATTGGGCCAAGCAAAAGGGCCTGCCCGGTGCCCGGTTTGAGGGGGTGAGAGAACCGTTCCCTTTCGATCTTGACGCTGCCTTGCGCTGAACCAGCCCGCCCGCTCGCGCCACTCGCCCGCGGCGTTTTCGTCAGCAAGAGTCCCGGGCCCGCCGCCACCGCTTGGCGCTGCTAAAGGTGGAACGCGTCGTCCCTGACGCGTTTGGTTGGGAGTGTTGAAAAAGCCGTGTCACCACGGAAGACACCGAACACACAGAAAACGAACCAGGCAGTGCACAGGAGAAAACGGAGAGAACGGAGGCGAACCGGTTAACCACTAATCCACGCTAATGGATCACTAATCCCCTGCGTTTCATGAGTGTCTCATCAGTGTCCATTAGTGGTTAACTCTCTCCGGTTGTCCGTGGATGTCTCGCGCAGGAGGCCCTCGAACTCATCGGGAAAACTGATAATCGGGCATCGAAAATCTGAAATTGCCGATTCTTCCGTTGCTGAAATTGCCAGCTGCCCGATTCTCGGTTGCCCGATTTCAAGATGCTCCGCACCTCCGGCTCCTCGCTCTTCGCTCCTTGCCCCCTGCTCACTGCTCACCGCTCACCACTTACCGCTCTCCGCTCTCTGCTCTCTCCCGAGGCCCGTGTTCTGGAATCCGTCCCGCACAGGCGGCTTGATTTTATGCCCCAGCCGGACAATCGTGCCCCCATGAGCGTTGCCGAGCTGCAAAAGACCATTCGCGGGCTGAGTGCCGCGGACCGGCAGGCTTTGGCGACGATTGCGACGCGCATGAAGCAGCGCAACTCCACTGCGCGCCGGCGGAAACTGGCCGTGGCCATGCGGGCCATGGACGCGGGCAAGAAATTCACCTGGGACGAGGTCAAACAAACACGGGCCGAACGCCGCAAGGCTTCGGACGGATGAGGTCCTACCAAGCTGTCTTCACCCGCCAGACCCTGAATTTCGTCGCCGATGCGGACGAAGACGCGTTTGCCGAGATCGAGCAGTGGGTGAACCGAATTGAACGCTCCCCCTTCACGCTCGGAGATTACACTGAAGAGGATGAGGACCGCCGGGAGTTACAGGTCGTGGTCCTGCACCGGGTCGCCATCGCCTATTGGCCAGATCATGCAGCGCGGGAAGTGCGCATCGCCCGGATCGAGACGAACCGAGACAGCTGAAATTCCGTCAGGACTCCTCAAGGTGGCACGTGTCGTCCCTGACGCGTTTTCCGATTCGGCCACGAAAGACCGTTTCACCACGGAAGACACAGAAGACACGGAAACCAATCCACGCCTCGCACAGGAGGAAACGAAGGGAACAGAGACAATCCGTTTTGACCACTAATCCACACAAATAGGCACTAATCCAGACCTCCTACCGCCGGCAGCACGAGGTGGCACGATGTCCTCTGCTTCTCAACCCCAAGCCCCAAACCCCGGCCCCGTTGCTCGGCCGCCCCAGGGCTGATCCCGTCTGGCTGCCTCTGAGAGCAATTCTACGTCAGTATGCTTGGCTTTTGGCGGCGCATCCTTAGACACTAAATACTTCAGCGCGAAGGGCCATTGCGCTGACCCTGTTCGCCAAGAATTCAATATTAAAGCTTAGCTCATGCAGTTTGTTAAAAACGGCCCCGATCTCCCCGAGCATCTTTTGCAAGCACATGAGGACGGACGTGTGGTTCTATTCTGCGGAGCGGGAATTTCCTACTCGGCTGGATTACCCGGGTTTTCGGGCTTAGTAAGAAGGCTTTATGCGGCACTAGGTGTCAGTCCGGATCCAGTTCAGAAGGCGGCAATTAAGGCGGGGCAATATGATACTGCTATCGGCTTGCTCGAAGGGACCTTTGTTGGGGGTCGTGAGGCTGTGAGAAAAGCCTTGGTGCCGATATTGACTCCTGATCTTTCGTTGAAGGAAGCAACCACAACTCACGAAGCGATTCTTACACTTGGGAAATGTCGTGACGGCCACACGCGTCTTATCACTACGAATTTTGATCGTCTCTTTGAAGAAGCTATCGCGCTTAAAAAACTGTCGGTCGAAAGCTTTCAAGCTCCCTTGCTGCCTGTGCCAAAAAACCGTTGGGATGGCTTGGTTTACTTGCATGGGCTACTGCGGGCAGCACCGACATCAACCGATTTAAATCGCCTGGTATTATCGAGCGGAGACTTTGGCCTCGCATATTTAACCGAGCGTTGGGCTGCTCGGTTTGCGAGCGAGCTTTTCCGCAACTACGTCGTATGCTTCGTCGGCTATAGCATCAAAGATCCGGTATTGCGCTACATGATGGACGCACTCGCGGCTGATCGCCTATTAGGCGAATCTTCGCCGCAGGCATATGTCTTCGATAGTTTCTCTCCAAAAGAAGAAAAAGAACGAGAAGCCGAGTGGTGCGCAAAAGGTTTGATACCGATCCTATACCACAAGCATAGGAAGCACGCCTATCTTCATCGGACCTTACGAGCGTGGGCCGAAACTTACCGAGATGGCGTTCGTGGCAAAGAACGTATTGTAGTCGAGTGTGCAAGGGCACGTCCGTTGGGCAGCACAAAGCAGGACGATTTTGTAGGGAGATTATTGTGGGCTTTAAGTGATGAAGGCGGTCTTCCGGCCAAACACTTCGCTGAGATAGATCCGGTCCCGACTCTCGAGTGGCTAGAGCCTTTGAGTGTGGATCGATACCGTCATCAGCATTTGCATCTATTTGGAGTTCCTCCGCGGAAACTCGCTGACGAAAAACTGGTTTTTAGCGTTCTACGGAGGCCGGCTCCATACGATCTCGCTCCCCAGATGGCTCTTGTTGATGCCGGGTTTCGAGGCTCCCGCTGGGATAAGGTAATGAGAGGAATAGCGAAGTGGTTACTGCGACATCTCGATGATCCAAATCTTCTGCTTTGGCTCGCCAGACATGGCGGATTGTTGAGCGATGAGCTTGGATGGCTAATTGGGCATCGACTGGATGACTTGGTTAAAATGGAGCGAGACGGCAAACTGGAGGAATTAGCACGCATTAAGGCAAAGTCGCCGAACGCCGTCCCGCGGCCATCGATGCTCATACTTTGGCGGTTGCTGATTTCCGGTCGTGTTAAGACTCGAGAGCATAGTTTCAGCCTGTATCGTTGGAGGGACAGGTTTATTTGTAAGGATCTTACTTCAACTGCCCGGTTGGAGCTACGTGAAGCACTGAAGCCATTAATATTATTGCGTGAGCCATTTCGCTGGCCGCCGGACATTGATGAGCCCTCTGAAGATAACGGCATTAAAAGAATAGCTGAATGTGAGGTCGTTTTATCTTCAGAGCACGTTCACTCAACTCTCGGCGATCTTCGACTAGATCCTAACTGGCCCACGGCCTTACCGGAGCTATTCTCTGATTTTAACAGTTTGCTGCGTGATGCACTCGATCTGATGAGGGAAATCGGAAGGGCGGATGATCGAAACGATCATTCGTATCTTCAGCATCCATCAATCATTGCGCATTCGCAGAATCGGGATTTTCGAGATTGGACAGCATTGATCGAACTTACACGGGATGCTTGGGTTGCCGTTGCAAAAAAGTGTCCCGATCGGGCTCGTCTCGAAGCTGAAATTTGGTCTCGGGCTACGTATCCATTGTTTCGACGTCTTGCATTTTATGCCGCAGCACAGCCGGAAATAATCCCATGGAAGACTGGATTGGCTTGGTTACTCGCTGAGGATTATTGGTGGCTCTGGTCGCTAGAAACCAGGAGAGAGGCACTCCGGCTTATTGTTTTTATCGCAACAAAGATCGACGAATCTGCTCTGAAACAACTTGAGCTGGCGATCATCGCGGGACCACCGCGGTCTATGTTTAGACGAGATATTACCGAAGAAGAGTTCACGGACATTGCTGAAAGGGAGGTTTGGCTTCGTCTGGCTAAAATTGCGTCTGCCAACGTCACACTGACGGTAGAAGGGGGGCATCGCTTGGCGGCACTTTCGACTCTTCACCCATATTGGAAAATCTCGCCGGATCAGCGCGACGAATTCTCGTTTTGGATGGGTGACGGCAACGAAGCACGGCAATCCACTGGCACTCCTAAGAAACGCAGAGAACTGGTCGAATGGATCAAAGAGAATCCCCGCACTACTGGTTGGGAAGAAGATGACTGGCGGCAACGGTGTAGAAATAATTTTAGCACATGTGCCTGCGCCCTATTTGCGCTCAGCCGCGAAGGATTGTGGCCGGTCGATCGTTGGCGGGACGCCCTGCAGGCTTGGTCCGAGGATCAATTAACTATGCGTTCGTGGCGCTATATAGCGCCGATTTTACAGCAAGGGTCGGATGAGCTTCTCAACACTCATGCCGTGAGTTGGTGGCTAAAAGCTGTGGCAAAGACTGTCGATCGCCGGGAAGAATTATTCTTCAGCATCGCAGACCGCATCTTCGCGCTAAATGATGATCAGAAGGCCGCCTTTGACGACGAGCCTGTCACTCGAGCAATTAACCATCCTATAGGTCATGCGACTGAAGCATTGCTCAACTGGTGGTATCGGCGACAACTCGAAGACAATCAGAGATTGCCTACGGATTTAAAGATCCGCTTTTCGACGCTGTGCGATGTCAGTATTCATAAATATCGACATGCCCGTGTCCTTTTAGCGGCTCATGTTATCACTTTGTTTCGCGTGGACCCAGTTTGGACAAAAGAACATTTGTTACCGCTCTTCGATTGGAAGAAAGGATCTGGAAATGCGCGCTTAGTATGGGAGGCTTTCCTGTGGGGGCCACGTCTATATTATCCTTTGCTGAAAGAGATTAAAGCTTCGTTCCTGGATACAGCGCAGCATTATAGCGATTTGGGAAAACATGGTGATCAGTATGTGGCACTTTTGACATACGCGGCCCTAGATCAAAGTGATACATTCTCGGCATCCGAATTAGCTGCAGCAACGAAGGCTCTTCCACAAGAGGGGTTGCAAGAGGCGGCACAAACATTAACGCAAGCATTAGAGGGTTCCGGTGATCAACGAGCTAGTTACTGGGACCATCGAATTGTTCGATATTTCCATGATATTTGGCCGAAGACCCAAGACAAGGTCTCGCCATCAATCTCCCGAAGCTTCGGGCGACTTTGCATTGCAGCTAGGGAAGCGTTTCCCGTGGCGCTAAAGCATCTTGGGCCGTGGATAATGTCACCTGCGAGTCCAGACTTTCTGGTCCACTTTTTGGAGGAAGAGAAACTTTGTGATCGATTTCCTGAACCTGCATTAGATTTCCTCGATAGGATTTTGAGCACCTTGCCTAATTGGGTCCCCCCTGGACTCAGGGTTTGTTTGAAGGAAATTGCGGTCGCTGACTCTACCCTCGTATCAGATTCGCGATACATTCGAATCGAGAATTATCTTCGAGAGAACGGCGGAGGCGAATGACGCAGATCCGTTTGGCGGGAGCCAGAGGAGGAAGAATGGGGCGGTCCGACGGGGTAGGCGGTCCGACGGGGTCAGGTCGATTGATGCCCAATTGACCGTTCGCTTGCTGCATAGATATAACACGATAGTCGCTTAAATAGTCGGCATGGTGTCGTTTGGGAATCCTAAGGGGTCATGCTCTACCTTCTACCTCGAGCCTCGACCAACTGGTAAGGCTGACTGGTAATGCGGTCTTTTCTGTCCGCCAGCGGCGCGGTCGTTCGTTGCAGGAGTGGAGCGAACCCTCCTTCCCATGAACCGACAGCTATTCCTCAACCTCCCGGTCGCCGATCTGCCCCGGTCGATGGCCTTCTTCAAGGCCCTCGGCTTCGCCCATAACCCGCAGTTCACCGACGACACCGCCGCCTGCATCGTCATCAGCGAGACCATCCATGTCATGCTGCTCACGCATCCCAAGTTCCGCCAGTTCACCCCCAAAGCCGTCTGCGACACGTCCCAGGCCGTGGAAGTCCTGATCAGCCTGAGCTGCGCGAGCCGCCAGGAGGTCGACGACCTCGTCGCCCGGGCCCTCGCCGCCGGCGGCTCGACCTACGACCAGCCGGAGGACCTCGGCTTCATGTATTCGCACAGCTTCGTCGACCCCGACGGCCACGGCTGGGGCGTCCTCCATCTGAGCGCGATGCCGCCTCAGTCCTGATGGGGGGCGCAGGCCCGGCAATGGGGCCGGGGTCTTCTGGAAAACACCCCATGAGGTCCCGGCGCCGTCTGTTTTGAGTCGCACGCGGGGCACTCGTTCGGTGAGAATGCCCGGGTAGAAATATCCGACTTATGCAACCCGTGATCGACGCAGGATTTCATGCCACGGCCTTTTGGATCGGCGTCGGCGGGGCGCTGGGCGTGGGGGTGTTTGCCCGCTGGTTCGGACTCGATCGGGACCGGGCGTTCTATCCCACGGTGATGATAGTGATCGCGTTTCTCTACGTGCTTTTTTCCGCGATCGGCGGCGGCTCGGCGCTGGCGGTCGAGTTGATCATCGGCACGGGCTTTGCCCTCCTGGCGGCGCTCGGCTTTAAGCTGAACCCTTGGTTCGTGGTCGTGGCGCTGGTCGGCCACGGGCTGTTCGACTGGGTCCATCCCCACGTGATCGCCAACCGTGGCGTGCCCCCGTGGTGGCCGGAGTTCTGTTCCGCCTACGATGTCACCGCGGGAGTATTCCTCGCCGTGCTGCTCGTGCGCGCGAAGCCGCGGGAAGACGCCGCCGGGCGCACTTGAAGGATTCAGAGGGTGTCGGTTTGCGAAGGGTGCGGTCAGGGCCCGAGACCTGGGCTTTTTCATTTGCCGCTGGGGTCGGAATGCCGGCACCTTGGCTCGGCGGGCCGCAATCCTTGATCACCATGCGAGATTTGTTCTGGCAGTTTTGTCGACCGTTCCGGTCGTTCACGGGCTTGGCGCTGATCCTCTGCATAGCGGGCGCTGTGCCGGCTTCAGCCAAGGAAAGCCGCTGGCTGAGTGTCAGTGCGCCCGAATTCACGTTGTTTACCGACCTGTCGGAAAAGGAGGCGAAGGCGTACGCGGAGGAGTTTTCCCAGTACATTGCCGCGCTCCAGCGTTACATTCCCGTCAATCAGCGGCTGCTTCCGCCCCTGAACATCGTCATTTTTGCCACTCAGCGTGAATTCGACCGGTACCGGCTCCGGGATGCGTCCGGGAAATTGTTGGAGGTGGCGGGGTATTTCAGCCGGCGGGAATCCTGGGCCAGCATCGGCCTGGGTGGCGCGCAGATGGATGAGGACGTGCGGCGCACCGTTTTCCACGAGGGCGTCCACTGGTTTCTCAGCGCGTTTGAGCAACCGAGGCCCGTGTGGCTCGAGGAGGGGCTGGCGGAAGTGTTCAGCACCTTTCAATTGAGCAAGAAGAAGGGCGAATGGGGTCACCCCATCCCGTACCATGTGCTCCTGCTGGGCCAGACCGGGCTGTTGCCGATTGAAAAGCTCCTGTTCTACCCGCGGGAACTGCTGTTCCACGGCGACTCGCTGCATACCGGCATCATCTACGCCCAATCCTGGGCCTTGGTGCATTTCCTGACCTTTGGGGACAACGGCCTGCCGCCGGGGGCATTCTCGAACTACCTGAAACTGTCACGGACCGGCATGCATCCGGATGAAGCCTTCACGCAGGCGTTTGGCGGGGACTATCAGAGCGTGGACAAGAAATTTTCCGCCTACCTGCGTAACGGCAAGTATTACAAAGCCAGTCTCGTCGCCCCGCCGGTGGCGGATTTCAAGGTCAGCCCGGTATCGGAACTCGAACGCGAGCTCGCCCTCGGCCAGCTGGCGCTGGCCGGCGGGTTGATTGAGCTGGCGACCGGGCATGCCCAAAATGCCGTGACCGCCGCGCCCGACGACCCTCGCGGCTACGGCTTGCTGGGTCAGGTCAAGGAGGAGGCCGGCGAGACGGCGGCCTCGAGCGAGCATTATACGGCGGCGGCGGCACGCAATTCGACGGATGGAAATGTCTATTTCCGCCTGGGCCAGATCCTCCGCGAGCAAAGCGGAACCAAGCTGACGGCGTCGGTGGCCCGCGGGGTGGCCAATCTGGAGGAAAAATCCTTGAGCCTGAAGCCGTACAACCGGCCGGCCTTCCATGAACTCGCGAAAGCGCTCGCGGGGGTGGACACCTATACGGAGGCAGACCGGCAGTTTCTGGAAGGGGGACGAAAGGTTTTCCCCACCGATGGCATGATCAAGGTGGGGCTGGCCATTTTGCTGCATAAGTCGGGCGATCCCGATGGCGGTGAGCGATTGTTGGCTGACGTCCTCGACGAGAACAACGGCGCGACCGGCGACGCCCGTCGTTGGGCCCGCCAGGTGAACGAATCCTGGGCGCGGAAGGACTACCTGGCGGAAATAAAGGAACTGATGAATCAAAAGAAATATGCCGAGGCGAACAAGGTGATCGAGGACGCCTTGGCCGAGCCCCAGACCGCCTCTATGCGCCAGATGTTGTCCCAGCGGAACCAGACGGTCAAAGGAGCCCTGAAAATGGAGGAGGCCAAGGACGCCTGGACCAAGCGTGATTGGGTGACCGCCCGGCGCCTGCTGACAGAAATCGTCGAGGAGGGCAGCAGCAGCCAGGTGAGCTCGAAAGTATTCGCACGAAAAAAGCTGCTCGAGATGGATCAGCGAAAACTCGGCCTACCGAAGGACGAGCCCAAGGCAGAAGAGGCGAAGAAATGACCACGGGCGTCCCGTTCGCGGAGGAAATCAAGGGGTTACGCCCGCTTCTTCATTTCGGGGTGCAGATCCAGGCGGGCGCGGGGGCCTGGACCTGAAACTCGAAACCTGAGACCTGAAACTTGAAAGTTCCGCACTCGGGACTGTCTCACACGCGGGAAAGTTAGGTCTCGTGTCCGGCGGGGTGGTTGTTGTTCGTTGAGGTAAGGAACCCTCTTTCTGGAGAACAAACCATGAGACCCCTGCGCTATTCCATCAATGTCACCTTGGACGGGTGCTGCGACCATCAGGCCGGAATCGTGGACGAGGAGACCCATCAGCACGCGGCGGAGAGCATCGCCGGGGCCGATGCCCTGATCTTTGGCCGCGTGATCTACCAGATGATGGAGTCAGCCTTCCGCGAGCCGGGGCAGACGGGCGTGATGCCGGCGTGGATGACCCCTTGGATGATGCCCTTTGCCCGGACGATACATGCGGCGAAAAAATATGTCGTGTCCGGCACCCTGACCCAGGTCGACTGGAACGCGGAGCTCCTGCGCGGGGATCTCGGCCCGGCCGTGCAGAAACTGAAGGCGCAGCCTGGCCGGGGCCTGTTCGTGGGCGGCCTGAAGCTCCCGCTGGCCCTGGCGGAACTCGGTCTGATCGATGAATACCAATTCATCGTGCAACCCCGGTTGGCCGGCCACGGCCCGACCTTGTTCGCGGGGCTTTCCAAACATGTCGACCTGAAGCTGGTGGACCGGAAGGAATTCAAGTCGGGGGCGGTCGCGTTGCGGTACGTACCGAAACGGTAGCACGGGAGCAGGGGACGGGGAGCAGGGAGCAAGGGAAGACCTGACGGAGGCTGCGCCGGGATGGCGGAGCAACGCACGGAACCCGCCGAAACCGATCCACGCCTTGCACAGGAGAAAACGGAGGGAACAGAGGCAATCCGTGTTAACCACTAATCCACGCTAATGGATCACTAATCCCCTGCATTTCATTAGTGTCTCATCAGTGTCCATGAGTGGTTAACTCTCTCCGGTTGTCCGTGTATGTCTCGCGAAGGAGTCCCTCGAACCCATCTTGAAAACTGAAAATCGGGCATCGAGAAACTGAGAATTGCCGATCCCTCGTTTCTGAGATTTCCAGCTGCTCGATTCTCGGTTGCCCGATTTCAAGATTCTTACGCCTTAATCCCCCCGGTTTCTATGGCTACTTACAGGCACGAGCACCCGGCCGTGCGTTTCGCCCTCAAGGCGACTCTAGGCGCGCGAGCAGTTTTCGAAGGTCCCTCCGACGCTTGTCGTGCCTCCTCGTGGCCGTCCCCTCCGACCTTCCGTGTGCTCTGTGTATTCCGTGGTTAAACCCGCCTCGATCCACCCCGTGTCGCCCCTCGATGGCCCCGATGCATCAGGTGGCACGAGTCGTCACTGACGCGTTGGTCTGGGCGGACGAAAACGCCCTAGCCGGCGCTTTGACAGACGGGGCGGGGTAGGCACCCTGTGCGGCATGGATCGTCCTACTTTCACCCTCGTGCGTCGTGTTGAGTTTCACGAGACCGACGCCGCGGGTCTCATGCACTTTTCCAATTTCTACCGCTGGATGGAAGTGTGCGAACACGAGTGGTTCCGCTCCCTCGGTCTGGCCATGATGGCCACCGATCCCGCGGGCGTCCGGCGGGGCTGGCCGCGGCGGGAGTCCGCCTGCACCCACCTGCGGCCGCTGCGCTGCGGGGACGAGGTGCGGGTGCGCGGGAGCGTTGAGGCAGTGGGCGAGAGCTCCCTCGCCTTTGCCTTCGTCTTTGAGAAGGACCGCGGCGGCCGTTGGACCGAAGTGGCGCGGGGCCGCATGACCACCGCTCACGTGCGGCAGGATGCCGCGGGCCGGATGGAAGCCGAACCGATGCCCGCGGCGGTTCACGCCGCTTTCTCCCGCCCGCCCGAGGCCGGGCCTGGGCAGAGTCCGCCCGCCGCTAGCTGAACGCTCAAGCTGTTTTCGCGGCCGCGGGGGACGGCGGAAGCCCCGGGTCGTTCATGCGCACCGTGCGGGCGATCAGAATGCTGAGGAGCCCTCCCGCGACGGCGATCCAGCCGAGCCAGTTGTAATGGAGGAGATGCCCGTTCGGTTGCCTGGTCACGATCCAGCCGCCCATGGCCGAGCTGACTCCGGACGCCAGGTCACGCGCGCAGCTGGTGAGGCTCAGGAAGGCTCCGCGTCGGGACGACGGCACGGCCAGGGTCACAATGGCCTGGGCGGGCACGAAGCGTCCGCTCGCGAACACGAAGAAAAACCCCGCCAGCACCAGCGTCGCCCACACCGGCAGCGGCCCGGCATTCGCGATCGTCAGGATGATGACCGATGCCGTCAGCACCATGACGGTGAAAACCCGCTGGCGGCCGAGGCGATCCGCCAGCTTGCCCACCCGCGGGGCGGTGAAGACCGTCAAGGCCCCGCCGATGAAGTAGACGAGGAAGAGGTATTTCTCGGGCAGCGCCACATCTCCCACCAGGTGGGATGACAGCAACGGGATGATGCTGAAGTGGCCGATCACCATCACGGCCATGAAGAGGATCGCGCGGCCGGCGTTGGCGTCGCGCAGCAGCTCCTGGAAGGCCCGGCCCTTGTGCTCCCCGCTTTGCAAATGTCCGCGCACTGGCGGCACCATCCGATACGCCAGGACCCACACGAGCGCACCGACGCCGGCGACCGCGAGGAAAGGCATTCGCCAGCCCCAGACCTGGGCCAGTTGCAGGCCGACCGGCACGCCAATCGCCGCGGCGAACGAGAATGCGGTCATGACGATGCCGATGCCGGCCGCCCGGCGCATCGGCGGGACAAGATCGCTGACGATGGCCAGGCAGAGCGAGCCGGAGATGCCGCCGAAGGCGCCGCCAATCGCCCGCGCGATGAGCAGGGTGTGGGCGTTGGTCGCCAGGCCGCAGAGCAGCGTGGCGCCGGTGAAACCGGCATACACCCCCAGCAGGAGGGTGCGCCGGTCAAAGCGGTCGATGAAAGGTGCACTCAGCAGACCGACGATGCCCGCCGAGACCGAGTAAGCCGCTACCAGGGAACTGAACTGGCCGGCGCCCAGGTCCAGCTCGCGCATCAATTGCGGCGCGAGCGGCATCATGACCATGAAGTCCATGATGTGGGTGAATTGGATCGCCGCCAGGACCAGGAGGACCAGGCGTTCGGACGGAAGACGTGACATGCGGGGCACTATTCACGACTTCCGCTTCGGCGCAACTGGGCCGGGCGACTATTCGCGGTCGGGAGGGACGCGCCAAGGGGCGTGTTTATCAGGGAGATCGGGGAACTTTCTGTTGCTCATGACCCTGATCGTTCTCCCACACGCTTGGGTCGGGCGGCGGACGGAGGGCAAAGGGTGGAGCGACGGGATCCTCTGGGAGGGGTGACGTCTTGCCTGTCCGCGCCGGGCCCGGGGCCATGCTCGCCAAGCGACTTGTCACGTATTACGTGACGTGGTGTTTGGCGTCAGTATCAGGGATGACGGCCGAGGGTGCCGGTTGCGTAACGGAGGGTTGCAGCGGGCGGCTTCCCGGTCTTACGTTCGGGCTCGCCCGCCCATGCCCGCCAAGCACCGCATCTTCACGACTCCCGTTGCCAACGTCTATCCGTACTACATTGCCAAGGCGGAGAAGAAAGGGCGGACGAAGGCGGAGGTCGACGTGCTCTTTTGCTGGCTGACCGGCTACACGCAAAAGCAGTTCGAGAAACAGCTGAAGCTGCAGACCGACTTCGAAACCTTCTTTGCGAAAGCCCCCAAGCTGAACCCGAAGCGGAAGCTGATCACCGGCGTCATCTGCGGCGTGCGCGTCGAGGATATCACGGAGCCCACCATGCGGGAAATCCGGTATTTGGACAAACTGGTCGACGAGCTGGCCAAAGGGAAGGCCCTCGATAAAATCCTGCGGACCTGAGCGCCCGCAGTGCGGGATGCAGGCGGATTTGCCGGCAATCGTGGCTGCGCCTTTGGTGCGGACTCCGGCCAACCTTGCGGGCCCCGGGATTCCCTCTGGGATCATTCAGGTTTGCTGAACCGGCCGCGGACAGGCAATCTGGCCGCATGCCGAAGCCCCTTCCCACCGTCGCCGAATTCCTTGCCAGCCTGCCGGCGGATCGCCGGGCCACGATGATGGCCGTGCACAAGGCCATCCGCAAAGCCGCGCCGAAGCTCGCACCGGTCTTGATGACCGGCATGGGTTCCTCGCCTCTCATCGGCTACGGAAAATATCACTACAAGTATGCCAGCGGCCGGGAAGGTGATTGGTTCCTGATCGGTCTTACCGCCGGAAAAAGCTATTACAGCCTCCACATCTGTTCCGCCGACAAGGACGGCTACCTCGCCGAGCGCCATGCGGCGAAGCTCGGCAAGGTGAAGACCGGCCGCAGTTGCATCAACTTCAAGAAACTCGAGGACCTGAAGCTCGACGTCGCGATGGGGCTCGTGAAGCAAGCCGTGAAAATCGGGGGCTTGGGCGCTGTGGCGTAAGCTGGCCGAGGGGCACAGCGAGGCAGCAGCGGTGGGGAAATAGGACCCGGAGGGGGCAGAATTCGCGTGCAAAAAAGGGCGCCGCTCACAAGGAGGGCGCCCGGTGGGACCAAGCAATTTGGCCGGCTCAGGCGACGGCGACTTCCAGGGGCTGGGCCCGCGGGAAATCGACCACGGTCTGCGCGACGTTGTTGGTGTAGTTGGTCAGGACGTTGAGCGCCACGTGGGCGACCACCTCGACGATCTCGGCGTCGCTGGCGCCGGCGGCGCGGACGAGGGCGAGCTGTTCATCGGCGACCTTGCCGCGGGCGGATACGACGGAGCGGGCGAACTGCAGGAGGGCGGCTACCTTCGGGTCGGCGGCCTCACCGCGGCGGGCGGCCAGAATGGCATCGGGGCTCAGGCCGGCGCCCTTGCCGAGCAGGGTGTGCGCGGAGAGACAATACTCACACGCGTTGGCCTCGCCGATGGCGAGGGCGAGCTGCTCGCGGACCGCGGTGGGCAGGACACCCTTGGCGAGGGTGCCGCTGAAACCGAGGTAGGCCTCCAGGACGGACGGGGACTGCGCGAGCGTGCGCATGAGGTTCGGGACGACGCCGAGCTTGGCTTTCACGCCGGCGAAAAGCGGGGCGGTCGGGCCGGAGGCGGTGGTGGGATCGATGGCGGGGATGCGGTTCATGGGATGGATTTCCTGTTGGTTGGTTTTGTTGAAAAGGGCGGCGGCGAACGCCGGAGCCTCAGGTTGAGATCCTTAATAGACAGACCTGTCTAGCTGGTTGCAAGCACAAAATAGACAGATCTGTATATTTCTGTTTGCCGTCCCAGGTCCGGTCGCTTTGCTGGGTGGCATGAGCCCGGCCGAAAACATCCCCGCCCCGACCTCCGCCAAGCGCGAGCTCCTGCTGGAGACCGCGTGGGCGTTGTTTTGCCAGAATGGCTACCGGGCGGTCGGTATCGACACTGTGCTGGCCAAGGCGGGCGTGGCCAAGATGACGCTCTACAACCATTTTGACTCGAAGGAGGACCTGATCGCCGCCGCCATGGCCAAGAAGAGCGGGGAAATCCTCGCTGGCATCGAGGACGTCATCGCCGCCGCGGGCAAGAGCCCCGAACGGCGACTGCTGGCGGTCTTCGACTGGCTGGCCGGCTGGTTCGGGTCGAAGGATTTCACCGGCTGCGCCTTCATCAAGGCCGTCGGCGAGTACACGGTCGCCGGCGACAAGCCCCGCGAGGCCGCGACGGCCTACAAGCAGGCCCTGCAGAACCGGCTGCAGGCGCTCGCCACAGAGGCGGGTCTCAAGGCCCCGGCGGTGCTCGCGCGCCAGTTGATGTTCCTGATCGACGGGGCGACCGTCCACGCCGACATGAAGGCCGACGCCACCTTCGCCGCCGAGGCCCGCGCGGCCGCCAAGTCCCTGATCGAAGCGGCCCGGCCCTAGGACGGGGCGCACAGGAAACGGCTGGAGTCGCCGCCGCCTGTCTTTGGCCGAAGACGGGTCGTGGGGGATTCTGCGGCGGACTACTTCCGCGCCAGGCCGGGGATCGGTGGATCCCAGTCCTTGGCCTTGATCTCGGGTGACGGGCGGCCCCAGATGTCGCCCTGGGGTTTGCCGCGCAGGTGCGAGATCGTGAGGCGGATGGCGACGTTCATGCTCGGCAGCGCGCTGTGAAAGCCGAGGTGGGTCAGCAGCTTGTCGCCAAACTCCCAGAAGCCGAAGTCATCGGTCGACAGACACACCACCTGCTCGGTCGGGATGAAGGCGCAACGTGCGCCGTGGTACGGCACGGTGTTGTCGCCCGTGCGCACGCTGGGCTTGGCGGCTTTCCAGTCGTTGACCTCGTCGGGGATGTCAAAGAAGGGACCTTCCTTGGGGTCGACCGTGATCTTCACGTCGACACGCGTCTTGCCGCCGACGCCGACGACCGACAGCCAGCGCTTGGGATCGGGCAACCGGAGTTTTTCGATCCGGCTGCGGTGGTCCCAGGCGTCATCCAAAATCCGGGTGAGGAGGGTCTCGGCCAGGGCGTAGGTCTCGTCGGCCCGCTTCTGCGGATCGGTTTCCTTGGGCAGAAGGCTGTTGCGGTCGATGAAGCCGCCGATCGTGCGGACGATGCCGCGCTGCCAGTTTTCCTTGAGGTAGACATCCCGCTTCACCGGCTTCACCGCGCCGTCGTAAGAGGGGAGCAGGTGATACAGGGCCGGCGTGAGCCGCGCGGCCTCGCGCTCGCGGGAACCGCCGGAGGAAGAACTGAAGCCGCCGCCGCCGAGGGTCGTCTTGGTGATGGCCTCGATCGAGCCGCGGAACGGCGAGGCCAGGGTCACAACTTTGTCGACCTGCGCGAGACCGTACTTCTGCACATAGCCGGCGATCACCAGGCCGCCCATGGAGTGGCCCACGAGGTTGACGCGGCCGTTCTTGGGCTTGTAGCCCTCCGCGTTGTAGTGACGCAGCAGGCTGGTCCGCTCGATCACCTCGTTCACGAACGCCGCCAGCGCGGCCTCCGTTACGGCCAGGGGCTGCCGCCAGTCGTACGCAAAGGGGAAGACCGGTACCTCGATCTCCGGGCCCGGACTGAGGTTGTAGCGCAGTTCCTGGATGATCTCGTTGTAGAAAAGTTCAAAGACCTGGTCCTTCACGACCCGCGCCGGCTCCTTCATTTCATAACGCAGATCGTCGGGGTGCAGCGTGATCCGTTCATAGGATTTGAGCGCGGCTTTCGCCACGGACCAGACGTTATCGGGATCGACCTGGTACTCGTCGCGGAGGGTGCTGCCCATGATGCCAGGCAGGAAAATGACGGGGGAAGGAAGCGGAGCAGGCATGGTGGTGGAGGGTTGGGAGGGTGGCGGTTGGGATTCGGTCGGGGGGGAAAACCGGCGCGAGGTGAAGGCGGTCGCGATGGAAACGTGGAAACAAACGGCGGCGGTGAAAGGCTCCCGGCCCGGGGAGCGAACGGAGCGAAACGCTGCGTTGACCAATGGTCGTGGTCGATTCTCGCCCCGATCGCGCCGCGGGCAAGTCTCAAGTCCCCCGTCACCGATTCGTTTCCTTATCGCGAAAGTCTTTCAGCACGTGCGTCGGGATTGGAGGAACGCTGCGTTGCCCGTCTCGTCGCGCGCGCGAACTGATCCGTCCTCGCGCCCAACGGCGAGGTGTCGGTGCGAGTCGCTCATTCAATGGATGCCGAAGGCGACAAGCACACGCTCACGGCGCCGGCCATTCCGGCGCGGGATCTTTCCCGGAATCGGGCCTGTCCCGGTTTCTTCCATCGGGCAGGGCGACCCCGCGGTTGGGTGCGCGAAGAATCTCGGCTTGCCAAGTGGGGTCCGGAGGCTAAACCCCTGTCTCGTCTCCCTCCTCACTATGAACACACGCACACCCCACATTTATCTTTGTTTCGTGGCGCGCGTGTCGTCTCCGACCTCCTGAGTCGGTTTTGGCCCGCCGCTTCGAGCGGGCTCTTCGGAACCGTGTTGGTTCCCCGCCTGGGCCCGCTTCCGCCGGGTTGCCCCGCGTCCCCTTCCTTTTTAACGTCCCTTTCCGTCCTCATCCGTCCCCGTGTTTTCCCAGCTTAAAGTCATTTGGTCCATCATGCGCGGCCACCGGCTGCGCTACGGGCTGGCCCTGGCCTGCCTCGTGCTCGCGACCGTGATCAACTTCGGCATCCCGCTCGTGGGCAGTGCCGCGATTGATCATGCCGTCTCGCATCCGGCGGACGGTACCCCGACGCCCCGGCTGATCGCCGCCATGCTCTTCCTGCTCGGGGGCGCGGACAACCTGCGCGCCCATCTCTGGCTCGCGCCGGCCATGATGGTCATCCTGAGCCTGGGCAGCGGCGTCTTCACCTACCTCAAGGGCTGGCAGGCCGCGCTCGCGAGCGACGGGATCGCCCGCCGGCTGAAGGACGAGCTCTATGACCACCTCGGCCACCTGCCGGCGACCTATCACGATCGCGCGGACACCGGTGACCTGGTGCAGCGCTGCACCAGCGACGTGGAGACCACGCGTCAGTTTCTGGCCACGCAGATCATGGAGATCGGCAACGCCCTCATTCTGGCCGGCGCGGCGTTTCCACTGCTGCTGGCGCTCAACGCTCCGCTGACGCTCGTCTCCTTCGTGCTGATCCCGCCGATCGTGGCGTACGGCTATTTCTATTTTCGCCGCGTGAAACACGTCTTCAAGGCGGTGGAGGAAGCGGAGAGCGCCCTGACGGCGGTCGTCCAGGAAAACCTCACCGGCATCCGGGTCGTCCGCGCCTTCGCCCGTCAGGACCACGAGCGTGCCAAGTTCGCCGTGCCCAACGCGCAGTACCGCGACCGCAGTCTGCGCATGCTCCGGCTCATGTCCTGGTACTGGTCCATCAGCGATCTCGTCGCGCTGAGCCAGATCGGTCTCGTCTTGCTGGTCGGCGCCCGCTGGGTCGTCGAGGGACGCCTCACCGTGGGCATGCTCTTCGCTTTCCTCGCCTATCTCGGCATCATCCTGTGGCCCGTCCGCCAGATGGGGCGCATCCTCACCGATCTGGGCAAGACCTCCGTCGCGCTCAATCGGATCCGCGAAATTCTCGCCGTGACGCGCGAGGCGGACGCGGCGACGTCGGCCCGGGCGGACACCACCGCACCGCTCGGCGGGGCCCTGACCGTGGAAGGGTTGTCCTTTTCGCATGCGGGTCAGACGGCGGAAGCGGGTGGCGCGCTTGCCGGCGTTTCCTTTGCGGTGAAGCCCGGCGAGACCTTGGCGATCCTCGGCCCGTCGGGCGCGGGCAAGAGCACGCTCATCCACCTGTTGCTGCGCCTCTACGACTACAACCAGGGCTCGATCCGGCTGGACGGACGCGAACTCTCGGCGCTGCCCCGGAAGTGGGTGCGGTCGCAGATCGGCGTGGTCATGCAGGAGCCGTTCCTCTTTTCCAAGACGCTTCGCGACAACCTCCGGCTCGGCCGGGGCAACGCGCTCGACCATGAGATCGAACACGCCGCGCGCGCGGCGAGCATCCACGACACCATTTTGTCCTTCGACCAGGGTTACGACACGCTCATCGGTGAGCGCGGCATCACGCTCTCGGGCGGGCAGCGCCAGCGCATCGCGATCGCGCGCGCCGTGCTCAAGCACCCGCCGATCCTCGTCCTCGACGACGCCCTGAGCGCGGTCGATGGCGAGACGGAGTCGGTCATCCTCGAGGCCCTGCGCGAGCGCCATGGCCGCGCGACCACGCTGGTCATCGCCCACCGCCTGTCGACGCTGGCCCACGCCGACCGCATCATTGTGCTCGACCGTGGAAAGATCGTGCAGACCGGGACCCACGCCGAGCTGGCCGCGCAGCCCGGCCTCTACCGCCGGCTCTGGGAGATCCAGACCCGCACCGAATCAGACCTGAACCGCGAACTGGCCGCCGGCCCGACCCCTTCAAGCCATGAGTGAGCCGCACCCCATGCAGGATGAGTTCAAGGAGCAGCTGGATGCCGGACTTTGGGGCAAGCTCTTCCGGCGCGCCCTGCCGCTGAAGCACTACCTGATCCCGTTGTGCGTCACGGCGGTCGTGGTCGCCGCGTGTGACGCCGGCTTTGCCCTCGTGACGCGGTGGGTGATCGACGGCATCGTGACGCACGGAGCCGCGGCCCCGTTCACCCTGTACATCGGGGTGTACCTGGGCGTGACCCTGTTGATTTGCACCGGAGTCTGGTCCTTCATTTCCCTCGCGGGCAACATTTCCAACCGCATGGCCCACGACATCCGGCGCGATGGCTTCGACCGGTTGCAGGAGTTGGAGTTCGCGTTTTTCGACACGCGCCCCGTCGGCTGGCTGATCACGCGGCTGACCAGCGACTGCGACCGCCTGGCGCGCATCATCGCCTGGGGTTTTCTGGATCTCGTGTGGGGCGTCAGCTACCTCCTGATGATCGCCATCGCGCTCCTCATCATGAACTGGCGGCTCGCGCTCGTGGTGCTGGCGATCTTGCCGCCGCTGGCGCTCGTCTCGAAGTATTTTCAGCGCAAGATGCTCCTGAGCTCGCGCGAGGTCCGGAAGTTCAACTCCCAGATCACCGCCAGCTTCAACGAGTCGATCCAGGGCATCCGCACGACCAAGACGCTCGCGCGCGAGGCGGACAATCTCGCGGAGTTCACGCAGCTCAGCGGCAAGATGTTCGCGGCCTCGGTCCTAAACGCGCGCCAGAATGCCGTGTACTATCCCTTGGTGATGACGCTCGGCAGCCTCGCGGCCGGCCTCGCCCTGTGGCAAGGCGGCTACGAGACCATCGGTGGCTCCATGAGTCTCGGCACGCTGGTCGCGTTCATCAACTTTGCCGGCCAGTTCTTCCAACCCATCAACCAGCTGGCGCTGCGCCTGACCGAAATGCAGGGGGCCCAGGCGGCGGGCGAGCGCGTCATGGGCCTGCTCGCCACCCAGCCCGCGATCGCGGACTCGCCCGCGTTGCGGGAAACGATGCGCGCGTATCAGGCGGAGGCGCGCCCTGCGGCCGAACGGGCGGGCCTGGCGCCGGACGGATTGCCCGCGGCGATTGGCGAAATTGAGTTCCGCGGCGTCAGCTTCCGCTACGCCTCAGGGCCGATGGTGCTCGAGGATTTCAATCTGCGCGTCCGGCCGGGTGAGACCATTGCGCTGGTCGGCGCCTCGGGCGGCGGCAAGAGCACGATCGTCTCGCTGGTCTGCCGTTTCTACGAGCCGACGGCGGGACAAATCCTGTTCAACGGCACCGACTATCGCGAGCGGCCGCTCGGCTGGTTGCAATCCCAGCTCGGCATCGTTCTGCAGACGCCACACCTGTTCAAGGGCACCGTGCGGGAAAACATCCGCTATGGCCGGCTGACGGCCACCGACGCCGAGGTCGAGGAGGCCGCGAGGCTGGTTAATGCCGACGGGTTCATCACCCGGCTGGAGCACGGCTACGATTCGCAGGTCGGGGAGGGCGGCAACCGCCTCTCCACCGGCCAGCGGCAGCTCGTATCCTTCGCGCGGGCCCTGTTGGCTGATCCGCAAATCTTCATCATGGACGAGGCCACGTCCTCGATCGACACCGAGACGGAGCAGCTGATCCAGAAAGGACTCGAGACGATCTTCCGCGGTCGCACGAGCTTTGTGGTGGCTCACCGCCTGAGCACGATCCGCCGCGCGGACCGGATTCTGGTCATCGGCGGCGGCCGCATCATCGAGGCCGGCACCCACCAGGAACTCCTCCGGCAGCGCGGTCACTACCACGACCTCTACACGAGCCAGTTCCGCAGCGAGCGGACGGCGGAGGTGCTGGAGCATCCGACGCCCTAGACCGGCGGGGCACCACGACGGCGACTTTGCGACGATAGCGAAGCAAACACTCCAAAGACCCAGAAATGAACCAAAGCCATTGAGGGTCTTTTCGGCGTGTCCGTGGGGCTTCGCGGCGGGTCTTACTCGTCGCGAAGGGCGACCAACGGGTCGATTTTCGCGGCGCGTCTCGCCGGCAAGTAGCTTGCCAACAGCGCGACAACGATCAGGACGGCGGAAACCACCGCATAGACCAGCGGGTCGGTCGGTTCTACGCCGAATAACAGGCTGGTCATGGAACGGCTGATGAAGAGCGCCCCGACCAAACCCAGGGCGATGCCGATGCCGGTTTTCCACAAGCCTTGGCGGAGGATCAGGCCGATGATTTGGGCATGGGACGCGCCGATGGCGCCGCGCACGCCGATCTCCCGGGTGCGTTGCGCGACATCGTAGGCCAGCACGCCATAGATCCCGAGCGAGGACAGGAACAAGGCGAGCCCGGCAAAGGCCGCGAGCAGCAGCATCACCGCGCGCCGGTTGTCGAACGAGGTGCCAACAGCCTGTTCGAGGGTGCCGGCATCATAGAGAAAGAGGGTGGGATCGAGGGCCCGCATTTTCGCCCGCAACGCGGGGATCAGCTCTTCCGGCGACCGGCTCGTCCGGAGGAAAAGCGTCGCCCCGCCCGGGCGGGCGCCCTGTGGCACGATCTGGTAGATGAACGGGTTGCCGCTCTTCTCCTCGACCCCGTTGTGCGGGATGTCGCCCACCACGCCGATGATGGTCGGCCAATCCTCCGGCTTTTCCGGGCGCGGCCCGAAGGCGAAGCGCCCGCCGATGGCGGAGCGATTGGGAAAGAACTTCCGGGCGAAACTTTCGTCCACGACGAAAAAACGCCGTTTGGGATCGCGGTCCGCCTCCTCGTAGAAGCGGCCCTCGCGCAGCTTCAAGCCCAGCGTCTCCAGGTAGCCAGGCGTAACCTGCACCCGGAACGCGCCGGGTTGCGGTGAGCCGGGCGGCAGCGTGTCCTCCTCCAGGGTAAACGCGTTGATCGGCAAGCCGCCTTGGAACGGGGTCGCGGACGACAGCGCGGTGGCGGTCACCCCGGGGATCTCCCGCAGGGCCTGCGTCAGGCGTTCCTGAAACTTGTCCGCCGCCTCCGCGCTGGATCGTTGGGCGGCGGGAATGATGATGCGGGCGGTCACCACGCCCTTGGGATTGAAGCCCGGGTCGACGCCGAGGGCCTTGGCAAAGCTATGCACCAACAGACCGGCGCCGGTGAGGAGCATCAGGGCGACGGCCACCTGTACCACGACCAGGATGCTGCTCATCGACCGGACGCCGCGGCCCGATGAGGAACTGCGGGAGCTGCTCTGGATGACCTCGGCGAGATTTGTGCGCAGGATATGGAATACCGGGATCAGGCCGATCAGCACACCGATGACCAGTGTCAGGCCGACGGCGAAGCCCAGCACCCGCAGGTCCAGCGTCGCGGGCAGGGACTGGGGCAGCATCTTCGCCAGGTAGAAGTTGCTCGCCCGCAGGGCGGCCCACGCCAGGCCCAGGCCGAGCACCGCGCCCAGCACAGTGAGCAACAGGCTTTCCAGCATGAGCTGGCGGGCGATGAGACCGCGGCCGGCGCCGAGGGCGGCGCGGATGGCCAGCTCGGACTGACGGGCATTGGCCCGCACCAGCTGCAGGTTGGCCACGTTCATGCAGCCGATGAGCAGCACGAACACGACCCCGCCCTGCAACAGGAGCAGGGTCGAGCGCACGGGCTGGACGCGCTGTTCCTGCACGCCGCCGACATTCATCGTCATGCCCGAACGCTCGGCGAATCCTTTCACCTGCGGCGGCGAGGCATCGACATAGCGCTTCTCGAGCGTCTTGGCCTCGGCGTCAGCCTGGCCGGCCGTAACCCCCGGCTTGAGGCGGCCGAAAAGCTGGAGGCCAACGCCGTACCGCCCTTGTGGATTTTCCTGCGCCGGCTGCCAGGACAGCGGGATGATGAACTTCACCCGGGCATCCCACGCCTCGAACCCCCGCGGGGCCACGCCGATCACGGTGTACTTTTCCGCATTGATGCGGACCGATTTGCCCACAATGGCCGGATCCTCGGCAAACTGCGATTGCCAGAAGGACTGGGTCAGCACGACGACCTTGTCCGCGCCAGGCCGATTCTGGTCCTTGGAGAAGAATTCGCCGAGCAGCGGCTGCACCCGCAGGATCGAAAAGATCTCCGCGGTCGCGCGGGCCATGTCCACGCGGACCGGAGCCTCGTCTTCGCCAAACATCTGTTGGGCGAAGCTCCAGAGTCCGATGGTCTCGTAGGATGTCGCGTTTTTCGAGTAGTCGAGGTAGATCGGCACGTTGGCCGGCATCTTGTCGAGGCCGGCCTTCTTGGCGGACGTGTAGAGCTCGACGATCTGCATGGGCTCGCTGAACGGCAGGGGCTTGAGCAGCAGCGCATATACGCTGGAGAAAATCGCCGTGGTGGCACCGATGCAGAGGGCCAGGGTCAGCAGCGTGGTGACGGTCAGTCCCTTGCCCTTCGCCAACAGGCGGACCGCGTGACGCAGATCGCCGGAAACGCCAGACAGCACACCGGCCGAACCGGCGGCAGAGTCAGTGGGTGATGACATGTTGGAAGAATAACCCGCGAAGCTTCGCAAAGGTTACTAGAAAATAAGACAGGCCGGCAGCGCACCGAAGGCAAGGCTGGAGCGGGTGCGTTTGGCGGCCGACCGGGGCGTTAAGCCCCGAGAGTGGGCAGGATGGTGGTTTCGTCGGTGCCGAGGTTGGAAGACAAAGCACTTGGAGCCAATGACGGCATCGGTGCGCGGTCCGCGGTGGTTTTCACCACCTTGAGCGTGCGTTCGCCTTCGCACTCCGGGGAACCTCGCGCGAGATCCCGGCAGATCTGGGGACGGGTTTCGTAGATCGTGCAGAAGAATTCCGGGCCGTCTCCGGCACTGCGCACGACCAGCGCTGCGCAATGCCCGTCGGCCATCCGCATGTAGGCCTCGTTGCCTCGCCCCGTAAAATGGGCGACCCGTTCCGCCGCGTCCCCGAGGCGCGCCCAGTCCGATCCCGTCACGCGCACGAAGCGCTCGGACGACGAATGACAACACACACCGCACCGCAAACAATCCGAAGGAGGAATGGGCACGGGCGTCACTCATGCCGCACAACCGGCAGGAAATACATCCCAATTTCACCCAATCCCTAAGTAGTCTATTAGACTACTTAGGGATTGGGTGAAATTGGCGAATGGGTGGGGCGCCATTCCACTCCGCGCCCCCAATTCTCGCGGCGTCGAGGGGGCACGCCACCCTGCCTTGGAACTACGCTCGTAACCTCAATGAGCTTCCCCCAAAAGACTCTTCAGCATTGGTAGCCTCCGCTTTGCCCGGTTGGATCGTACATGCTTTTGGTGCGTCTTGGTGCCTCCTCGTGGCGAATCCGACCTTCCGTTCTGTTTATAGATATCCTGCGGTCACCGTCTGCACCCGGGCCTGCTCGCAGCGTTTCCGTGCCAGTTCGACGCCGAGGGCGTCCAGGCCGAGGGCGTTGGCCACGGCGGGGATTGTGCCGACGCCGCAGAAAGGATCGAAGATCAACTTCGCGCCCACCTGGTCCCGCGCGAAGCGCACGGCGTGGGCCGTCGCGCGTACGCCGGCGGCGCGGATCCAGAGACTGGGACCGGCGTCGGCGATGACGTCGGGGATCGGCAGGCTGTCGGGACAGCGCATGGCCCGTGACACCGCGATCAGGTGCGTGAATCCGGGCCGGCCCTGCGTGAGCATGCCGGGTGGACGCCGGCAGATGATCTTGTGGAACAGCACGCGCGCGCCGGCATCCTCGGCGACGCGGATCACCATGGCCCCTTTGTCGATCCACTCCCCGTCATGTTTGATGTCGGACTGGAAGAACACGGCGGCGCTGTCGTCGGGCACCGCATCCACCACGAGGCGCGCGGCTTCCCGAAACCACTCCCGCCACAGCGGTAGCGTTTTGCTGATCTCGGATACGTCGGGAAGCGAAGTCACCGCGCACGCTCCGTCGATCCGACCGCGGGCCCGCATCCAGGCAATCGCATCCGCGCACACGATCTCGCGCCGGGGTGCGGTTGGATGGATAGGGAGAGGATCGGACATGGCGGCAACCTATCGTCGGCAGCGCAGACCACACAAGGAAGGAGGAGCGGGGAGCAGGCAGAATGGTCGCGATGGGGTACACGGAACACACCGAAGGAAGCAGGCTTGAGCGAGGTGACGTCGCTACGGCCAGTCGGGAGACTGGCCCTCCAGGTTGATCTGCTGGCAAGGGGTGCAATGCGCTCGGAATCGGTTCGCTCGATTGTCCCGGAGCTTGCGCCGCGGGTGGATAAATTGGAAAACCAGCGCATGAAAGCCATCGCCTACCAAACCGCCGGTTCGATCGACCGGGCTGACGCCCTGCAGGACATCACCTTGGACAAGCCCGCCGCCGCCGGGCGCGACCTGCTCGTCAAGATTCACGCGGTGTCGGTCAATCCGGTGGACACGAAACTGCGTCGCGGGGTGTCGCCGGAGGCCGGTGGTTGGAAGGTGCTCGGGTTCGACGCTTCCGGCGTGGTTGAGTCCGTCGGGCCCGAGGTGAAGCACTTCAAGGCGGGGGACGCGGTGTTTTATGCCGGCTCGATCGCCCGGCCCGGCACGAACAGCGAATATCACCTCGTCGACGAGCGCATCGTCGGACGCAAACCGGTCAACCTGGGTCACGCGGACGCCGCGGCGCTGCCGCTCACGGCGATCACCGCGTGGGAAATGTTGTTCGACCGGCTCGACGTCAAACGTCCGCCGGTGCAGGGCGGCAAGACGATCCTCGTCATCGGTGGCGCCGGTGGCGTGGGATCGATCACCATCCAGTTGTTGCGGGCTCTGACCGACCTGACGGTGATCGCCACTGCCTCGCGTCCGGAAACGCAGGAGTGGGTGCGCGCCTGCGGTGCGCATCACGTGATCGATCACCGCCAGCCGCTCGCGCCGCAGGTCAAGGCGTTGGGCCTCGGCTCCCCGGGGTTCGTGTTTTCCACGACGCAGACCGACAAGCACTTCGCCGACATCGTCGAGCTGATCGCGCCGCAGGGTCGCTTCGGACTGATCGATGACCCGAAGGATCTGAGTTTCATGCCCTTCAAGCGCAAGTCGGTGGCGCTGCATTGGGAGCTGATGTTCACGCGCTCGCTCTTCGATACTCCGGACATGGCGGAGCAGGGCAAGCTGCTGAACGAGGTGGCCGCACTCGTTGAAGCCGGGCGCATCCGCTCCACCGCCACGGAAGTCGCCGGCAAGATCGATGCCGCGACGCTGCGCAAGGTCCATGCCCTGATCGAGAGCGGCACCGCGCGCGGGAAGATCGTGCTGGAAGGGTTTTAGGAGAGTGAGCGGTGAGCAGTGAGCGGTGAGCAGCGCTTGCAGGGCGGAGGAATCGTGAAATCGGGCAACTGAGAATCGGGCAGCTGGAAATTTCAGAAACGGGGGTTCGGCAATTCTCAGATACTCGATGACCGATTTTCAGTTTTCACGATGGGCTTGGTGTTTTGCCTGCCTCGGGGCCTCCTATGCCCAGCATTGATTGGTTTCTGAGTGCTCCGTGGTGGACCTGTAATTCAGCGCTTCCAAACCAACGCGTCAGGGACGACGCGTTCCACCTCGTGCATTGATGACCATGTTCGCGGGCTGCTTGTGTTTGTGGGCTTGCGCGACACTGTGGAGGACTCATGTCCCGTCACAACGCCTCCGCCGAAGACATCGCCTTGGACCGCCTGCCGAAGGCGCCGCTCAACCGGGAGAGTCTGCGGCAGACCATGGCCTTGTTCCGCTACGTGCGGCCCTACCGGGTGCGGTTCTTCTCCGGGCTCACCACGCTATTCATCAGTGCGACGCTGGGTTTGGTTTTCCCGCTGCTGGCCGGCACGTTGATCGATGCCGCGCTGCACCCCGGACAGGCCACGGTGCCGCTGCTGGGCATACTCACACTCAATCAGGTCGCGTTGCTGCTGGCCGGGTCGGTCACCCTGCAGGCCCTGGCCTCCTTCAACAGCGCGCTCGCGTTCAACCGGGTGGGCCAAAGCGCCCTCGCCGACCTGCGTCGCGATTGCTACCAGCGGCTGATCACGCTGCCGATGGCGTATTTTTCCAAGCACCGCGTAGGGGCGTTGACCAGCCGGGTGTCTACGGATGTGGCGCAGATCGAGGGGGCGTTGATCGACGCGCTGCCGTCGTTGTGCCGGCAGACGGTCTTCCTGCTCGGCGGCCTGACCATGATCGCGCTCACGTCGGGCAAGTTGACGGCCGTGATGCTCGGCACGCTGCCGTTGCTCATCGCTGCGGCGGTTTTCTTCGGCCGCCGGTTGCGGCGCTACTCTCGGGAAACGCAGGACCAGCTCGCGGCCACCAACACGATCGTTGAGGAGACGCTGCAGGCGATTGCCAGCGTGAAGGCCTTTGCCAACGAGGCGTTCGAGCTCGGCCGCTACAACAAGTCCAACGCCCGCGTGCTGTCGGCGGCGCTCGGGGCGGCGCGCTGGCGGGCGGTCTTCGTGGCCTTCTTCATCATCGCGCTCTTCGGCGGCATCGTGATCGTGCTCTGGTTCGGCGCCAGCCTGATGCAGAGCGGCGGGATCAGCGCGGGCGAACTGACCCGTTTCGTGCTCTACACCACCTTTGTCGCCGGGGCGATGGGCCAGGCGGCGGAGCTGTTCAGCCAGGTGCAGAAGACGGTTGGCGCCACCCAGCGCGTGCGCGAACTCCTGCGCGAGCCGGTGGAGATCGAGATCGGAGCCGCAGCGGCCGGCCCGGCGGCCGCCGTCAAGCTGCCCCGCCTGCGCGGCGAAGTGGCCTTTGAGGGTGTGAACTTCCGCTACCCATCGCGGCCGGAGATCACCGTCCTGCACGACATCACGCTAGCCGCGCGACCGGGCGAGCGCATCGCCCTGGTCGGGCCGAGTGGCGCGGGCAAGTCGACGCTCACGGCGCTCCTCCTGCGATTCTATGATCCGGACAACGGGCGGTTGCTCATCGACGGACGCGAGGCGCACGAGTACCCGCTGGGCTGGCTGCGCGGGCAGATGGCCATCGTGCCGCAGGATGTGCTGCTCTTTGGCGGCACGATCGCGGAGAACATTGTCTACGGCCAGCCGGGCGCGAGCGACGCGGAGATCCGGGAGGCTGCGCAACTGGCCAACGCGGACGAGTTCATCTCCAGCTTTCCCGAAGGTTATGCGACCCTGGTAGGTGACCGGGGCGTGAAGCTCTCGGGCGGCCAGCGGCAACGCGTTGCCATCGCCCGGGCGATCCTGAAGAACCCCGCCATTCTCATTCTCGACGAGGCGACGAGTTCGCTGGACAGCGAGAGCGAACGGCTGGTGCAGATCGCGCTGGACCGGCTCATGACGGGCCGGACGACCTTCATCGTCGCGCACCGGCTTTCGACGATCCGCACGGCGGACCGCATCGCGGTCATTGATGGCGGCCGGATTGTCGAGCTGGGCAACCATGCCGAGCTGTCCGCCCGCCGTGACGGTCTCTACCGTAAGCTCAGCACGTTGCAGTTCGGCCACCCGGGCGAGCCGGAGAAGAGCGTCGTGTACTGAAGCGGAATGGCCCAGGAGGGCGCAGGTGAACGGGACTTTGAAAAACAGTGTCACCACGGACGGAGGCTTGGCGGAGATGGCGAAGCAAAACACGGAACACACGGAGAACGAACCATGCGGTGCACAGGAGGCAACGGAGGGAACTGAGTCCGGGCCGATGGAGTCACGAATGATGCAGATGAAGGATGCCTTATTGAGACTTACGTAAACAAGTGACACCGGCCACTGCCTGATTGCGATGCTCCCCCACACACCCCGCCCTGGCGGGCACCCGTTCGACTAAGCTCACGACCGTGGCCCTCTTCCTAGAGGGGATTTCCGGACCAGTTGATGGGGTCGCCTCTAGGAAGAGGGGTGGCGCGAAGCGACGGGGTGTGTCTCTTCTTTGCGCAATCTTCAATAGGGTGGAACGCGTCGTCCCTGACTCGTTTGCTTCGGAGCGTTGAAGAAGCCGTTCCAGCACGGAAGAAACGGAACACACGGAAAGCGATCCAAGCCCATCGGGAAAACTGAAAATCGGGCATCGAGAAACTGAGAATTGCCGATCCCTCCGCTTCTGCGATTTCCAGCTGCCCGATTTCACGATGTTCCCTCTGGGTGCCTCGTGACTGCTCACCGCTCACTGCTTACCGCTCACCGCCCACAATCACCCCAGCGGTTTCGTCATGAAGATGGCTTCGCCGGCGCCGGGTTGCAGGGAGTAGCGCTTGAAGCCGGCGGCGGTGTAGGTGCGCAGGGCGTGGTGGTTCTGGTCCAGCACCTCGAGCGTGAGTTTGCAGCAGCCGAGTTCGCGGGCCTTGGCCTCGACGGCGGCGAGCAGGCCGCGGCCGATGCCCCGGCAGCGGTGCGACGGCACGATGGCGACGTCGTGGAGGTTGATCAGCGGTTTGGCGGCGAAGGTCGAGAAGCCAAGGAAGCAGACGGCCACGCCGACCGGGGTGTCGCCGTCGTAGGCGAGGAACACCAGCGTCGTGGGGTGTTGCCGGAGTCCGGGAATCAGACGCGCGCGGACTTCCGGGGCCAGCGGGGCGCCGTCGCCCATCGGGTCGCGCGAGTAGGCATCGACCATGGCTTCCACGGCTTGCTGGTGGTCCGG
>Ga0075163_10001471_pt1 | contig 31780 bp, 25 predicted proteins | sample JI1023141ADNA_FD_71478 | JGI IMG/M metagenome (GOLD analysis project Ga0075163, IMG submission 71478) | Wastewater effluent complex algal communities from Wisconsin, to seasonally profile nutrient transformation and Carbon sequestration -... | ecosystem: Engineered > WWTP > Effluent > Algae...
CCCAATTGACGCCGACGCCGAACTCGTGGCCCGGCAGCAGCGAGTTGGCCAGGCCGACGCCGACGATCGCCCCGATCAGCGTGTGCGAGCTCGACGACGGGAGCCCGAAGTACCACGTCCCCAGGTTCCAGATGATCGCCGCGAGCAGCAGCGCGAGCAGCATCGCCAGGCCCGCCCCGGTCCCGCCCGACACCAGCAGCTCGACCGGCAGCAGGTTGATGATGCTCAGCGCCACGGCGATGCCGCCGATGAACACGCCGAGGAAGTTACAGATCCCCGACAGGATCACCGCGGTCCACGGCCGCAGCGCCCGCGTGTAGATCACCGTCGCGACCGCGTTGGCCGTGTCGTGAAACCCGTTCACGAACTCGAAGCCGAACGCGATCAGCAACGAGAGCAACAACAACAGCAGCGTGCTTGTTCCGAGGCTTCCGTCGAACAGCGCTTCCATGTCAGGGGCTCCTGGGCATGTGTGCACCCCGACCGTAGCGTGAGCGCCTGCGAGCTGTCGCGTCACATCGCGGAGGCAATCGGGATCTCCAGGTCACGCGCTTGTAACAGGCGTGTAACAGGGTGCCAGCCCGAAGCTGGCGTGCCATCGGCATCTGCATAACCACAAAGGGCAATTTTCGCGGTCTTGCGCCAGGGTCAGCGACCCGCGGCTTTGCTACCCTGGCCTGACCCGCCCCGCGCGCACCGGGGGCGTGGCTGTGTCCTTAAAACCCCAACTTAAATGAGCCCCATGCGCACGTACATCCTCCCTCTCATGCTGGTCACGCTGCCCGCGTGCGGCGAGTCCTACGACCACGACCCGGCGCCGAAGTACGGCGAGCTCGGCGTCGGGGCCTTCCTCTACCGCTGCCCATCCACCGGAGATCCCTTCTGCGCGGGCGGAGCGGGCACCGCGTCGAGCTTCCCCGAGGCGTTCGCGCGCGGCGCTCGCATCACGCTCGAGTACACCTGGCAGGACGACGAGGACCACTACAACGACCCGCTCCCGCAGCTCGAGTCGCCGGCCGCGAGCCTGCTGCGCAGCGACGGCGGGCGCTTCATCGCCCTCGTCGCCGGCTACGCGCCGGTCCTCGCGGTCACCGGCAACAGCCAGGTCGTCGACCTCGTGCACCTGTGGATCCGCGAGGTCGACCGCGTGACGGCGATCGACCCCGGCGACGCGGCCCCGGCCCCCCTGCAGTCGCTGACGCTCGCCGAGGGCGCCACCGTCGAGCTGCAGGCGCTCGCGCTCGACGTCGACGGCGTCCGCCTCGGCGGGGTGCTCGAGCAGTCGTGGACCAGCGCGGATCCAGCGGTGCTGGCGATCGTCGCGGGCGGCGACGCGGGCCTCGTCCACCTCCAGGCCGTCGGCGTCGGCGCCACCACCCTGACCCTCGTCCAGGGGGCCAGGAGCCTCGTGCTCCCGGTCACCGTGGAGATCGCCGCCGACGACACCGGCGACTCCGACGCCAGCAGCGGCGCCACCGCGGGCTCGAGCGGCACCGACGCGAGCACGGGCATGAGCAGTTCGACCAGCGCGAGCAGCTCGACCGACGCGACAGGCGACCCTGGCGGCTCCTCGGGCGACACCACCGGCGACACCACGACGGGAGGTGCGCTGTGAACCGCTTTTTCCTCGCCACCCTCGCCGCGTTGCCGCTGCTCGCGACCGCGTGCCAGCCGCGCTACGACGGCGTCGACCTGACCCTGGTCAACAACCCGCCGGTCCCGCCGTACATCGACGACACCCAGATCGAGATCCCTCTGGGGATCGCGGCGGTCGTCGAGGTCGAGCCGCTGAGCTCGACCCGCTTCAACTACTACACCGACGACCCGCTCGAGCTGCGCTCGCGCGACCCCGACGTCCTGCGCGTCGAGGCGACCGAGAACCCGCGCCAGTTCGTGCTGATCGGCGTCGGCGTCGGCGAGACCTGCGTCGACATCGAGGTCCTGCACGAGGACCGCGGCTGCATCCCGGCGACCGTGACCCAGTGATCTTCTGAACTGTCCCTCGGGACAGTTCATGTCGCACCGCCCGCGGGCGCGTCCACGACGCGGCGGTCACGTGACGGGCGCATGCTCGGGCGCAGCATCGCCCGCGCGGCGCGCCCCGACGTCAGGCGCGCCGGACCCACCGCGGCGGCGCAGGCCACGGCGCAGTCCCGGTCGGCCGCGCCGAGGCTGCTGCGGGGCGCGGCGACGCGGCCCCCGGGCGAGCCCCGCCGCGCGGCGCCGGCCCCTCGAGCGCCTTGAGCACGAGCTCGCTGAGCGCGAGCTTCGACCGCCCGGGCTCCGTGCGCCCGATGTCGTGAAGACCGAGCGCCGCGCGCCCGGGCACCACGCGCTCGAGCTCGCCGCGCGCGAGGTCGTTGCGCGCGAGCTCGCCGAGCACGAGCGCGATGTCCTCGCGCACCGCGTCGCGAGGCTCCAGGGCGCAGGTGTCGCGGGGGGTGGGTTCGAGGTGGTTGCGCTCGAGGTGGTCGGGCTCGAGGTGGTCGGGCTCGAGGTGGTTGCGCTCGAGGTGGTTGCGCTCGAGGTGGTCGGGCTCGAGGTCGCTGAGGTCGATGTCGAAGTCTTCGACATCGCCGTGCTCGGCGGGCTCGAGGTTGCGGGGGGTCGCCATCCTGGCGGGTGGGCGGAGAACGGGCTCACGGGTGCGCTCGGCCATGCGGAGCGATCTTGCGCATGCCCGTGAACGGCCTGTCAAGGCCAGTTTCGCCGGCGAATGGCCGACCGATGTGAACAAAGGGACATGTGGCTTACAATTTTTTCATCATGTCGTCGCGGCGTCGTCGCGCGCGATGCCGCGGCGCCCGTGGCCGCGAGCTGCACCGCGATGGACACGCGATGGAGGTGCGAGCCGCACCGCGCGTGTCGGTCCCGGCGCACGCCGACATGCTCGCGGCGCAGCGCTCGCGTCGCAGCGCTCGCGTCGCGCTCGCGTCGCGCTCGCGTTCGGCCCCGCGGCCATGCGCGGGCGCGGCCGCTGCAGCGCCCCGTGGACGCGCTGGCCGTGCGGGGGTAGCTTGGATTGTGATGGGAGAGGACGACGATCTGCGGTTTCAGTGGGCCATGCGGCGGACGACCTGGACGCCCGCGCAGGCCTCTCATCTGGTCAACGCGCTGGCCGACGCCGTGGAGGACGCGTGCGCCGCCCACTTCCCGGCGTCGGAGGGCTACGAGACCCGCGCGACGCACCTGCACGGCATGGTCGAGGGCGTGCGGGTGTGCGTGTCGAAGGGCGAGTTCTCGGCGGTGGTCAGCACGCAGTGCTACGTCGAGCCGACGGGCGGGCCGCGTCCGACCGAGGAGGTCGCGGTCCGCCTGGTCGCCGCGGTCCGCCACGGTGACCCGCCCGCCGTGGCGATGGTCCGCCTGTTCGAGATCGCCAGGCCGGTGCTGCTGCTGGTCCTCGGCAGCGCCGCCCTGTTCGCGGTGATCTCGGCGCTGTCGGCCCCGGGCATCGGGGGCTACTTCCGGCTGTCGCTGTGGATGAGCTTCATGATCATGATGGCCCCCGCCGTCGCCTGGATGCTCGGCGCGCGCACCAGCATGCAGCTCGAGGCGATCGAGGCGACCCGCTCGGCGTTCCTCAACCAGGCCCGCGCCCTCGCCGACCACGAGTCGCGCTGGCGCCGGCTGCTCCACGCGATGCACGACCAGCAGGCCCTGGTGCTCCAGCACAAGGCCCTGCCGTTCCGCCGCTGAGCAGCCCCGCCGCGGAGCAACCCGGCTGCACCTGCAAGCGCGATGCACCTGCAGGCGCGTCGCACCTGCAGGCCGACCGCGCCGACTCGATTACAGCGACTCGTCGTCGTCGTCCGGGACCATCTCCTCCGGCTCGGTGCGCGGGCGCCGGGCGGCGCGCGGGGGGGTCGAGGTGGAGGTCGAGGCGGGGGTCGGCGGCGGGAGCGTGCGCGGGCGCGGCGGCCCCGAGTCGGGCGCGGCCGGGCCGGGGACGACGCGGGCCGTCGCGGTCGCGCCGGAGCGCGGCGGCTCGCGGGCCTCGATCGTCGACGACATGATGTCGGCGCGGGGCAGCGTGTCGGACGGGCTCGGCGCGCGCGGCACGGGCGTCGGCGCCGGGTCGACGCCGATCAGCGACTGCCCGCTGTTGGCGAAGATCGCCTCCGACACCGATGACGTGCCGGCGTGCGCCGGCAGGGTGCTGGTGGTCACCGGCTGCGGGCGCGCCAGCGGGGCCCGCGGCGCCAGCGGGCGCGGGCGCGGGACCGGCAGCGCCTTCCACAGACCGCCGGCCGAGAAGCTGTACCAGGCCCACGGCAGCCAGCGGATCAGCGCCCACGCCAGCCACAGCGCCCAGCCGAGCATCAGCCCGCGGTACCACCACATCGACACCGACAGCACCCACGGCCGCGGCATCACGCCGCCGACGCCCTCGGTGTAGTCGACGCGGTCCTGGTACCACTCGAGGTGGCTGGCGTACGAGCCGTTGCCCTCGATCTGCATGTCGGGCTGGCCGAGCAGGCCCTGGTGGATCGCCGCGATCAGGCACAGGCACGCGACGAAGGTCCAGCAGACCAGGAACATCTGGCGCAGGTCGAACCACCACGCGGCCACGCCGCTGTGATCGCGGCGCCACGCGATCGCCAGGAACCACCCGATCACGATCATCGCCAGCGGCACGTCGAGCGGCGACAGGCCGAGCCCGAGCAAGAACCACTGGTGCCCGCGCAGCGGCGACCAGCGCAGCCGGCTGAGCACCGCGGCGGCGATCAGCAGCATGATCACGTACGACCAGAACAGCACCGCCGGGCCCAGGCGCGGCCCGCCGACCAGCAAGATCCACCGGCTCTGCGGGAAGTCGACGGTCACGCTGGCGTTGACCGCCGGCGCGCCGAGGTCGACGACCGGCGCGGTGTAGCGCTGGCGCAGCTCGTGCGGCTCGCGCCAGCTCAGGTCGATCGTCTGGCTGCCCGGCTCGACCGGCACGCGGACCTGGCGGCCCTCCTGCCCGATCGTCTGGCGCGCGCCGTGGATCGTCACCTCCTGCAGCAGCGCGCCCTCGGGGATCTGGACCATGTGGTGGCCGCCCCGGCTGCTGCGCAGCTCGAGCACGAGGTGGGCGTCGACCGCCCGCAGGCCCGGCTGCAGGCGCAGCGCCGCGCTGTCGACCGTCAGCGTCTGACCCGGCACGCCCTGCGGCCGCGTCACGGTCAGCGCGACCTGCTCGCCCGGCCACGGCTGCCACTCGCGCAGCCCGGCCTCGCCCTGGCGCACCGTCGGCAGCCCGGCGTGCTCGACGTGCCACACCGGCCCGACCTCGACCCGCCACTGCTCCGTCCACGGCTCGCCGCTCGCCGCGGTCAGCACGACCTGCTCGGTGATCGGCAGGACGCTGGTCCACACCAGCTCGCGCTCGTCCGGCGCCATGTTGACCAGCACCTCGCCGGCCTCGACCCGCAGGTCCGCGGTCGTCACCGACTCGCCGGGCAGCAGCGGCACGCCGAGCACCACCGCCGCGCCCGGCGGCGTCAGGCGCACGACGCGGGTCGTCAGCTCCCACTGCAGGCCGAGCTGCAGCGCCCGCTCGAGCCGCACGAAGGGCGGCAGCGTCCCGACCTCGAGCTCCGCGGGCGCCGCCTTGGCGTCCTGCGGGCTGATGCGCGTCAGCTGCAGGTTGTCGTCGGCGAGGCCGTCCTCGTGGATGCCGTCGACGGTCCAGCCGGTCGCCTTGGCCTCGACGCGGTGGGGCTTGAGCGGCAGGGCGATCTGCACGGTCTCGCGCGCGGGCAGCGGGCCCTCGAGCACGACCTCGTGGCGGCCCGGCTGGAGCTCGAGCGCGAGCGAGCCGTCGCTGGCGCGCACGAGCCCGCCGGTGCTCGGCAGGCCGTCGACGAGCACGCTGGCCGGCAGCCACTGCTCCGCGCCGCCCGGCAGCGGCACGCCGACGGGCGCCGCGACGTGGATCTCCTGGATCAGGCGCAGGCCCTTCTCGGTCGCCTCGATGCGCATGCGCGGGCTCGTCGCGCAGCTCGGCAGGCACTTCGGCGCCTCGGTCAGGCGCGTGCGCAGCTCGCCGAGCAGCTCGTTGCTCGGCGTCTCGGCCGCGGCGATCCCCGGCGTCGAAACAACACCGAGCACCACGACCAGCGTCGCCACCGGTCCGACGCCGGCGCCGATGCCCCGCCGCCGGCGCCCGAGCGCCCCGAACACCACCAGCGCGAGCGTCACCAAGAACAGCACGCGGATGAACGCGAGCGCGAGGTTCAGGTGCGGCGGGAGCAGGTACAGGCGGACCTGCTGGTCGCGCGTGACCGGGCCGTTCCACATCAGCGAGACCGAGCGCCACGACCAGCGCGGCACGCCGGAGCCGGTCTGCACGACCGTGTTGGCGTCGTACTCGCGCAGCTTCTGCTGCTTGCGCATCCGGCTCTGGCGGCCGAGGCTGCTCGCCTTGCTCAGGTCGGCGCTCTGGGCCTGGTCGCCGTCGTTCTGGTCGTAGCCGGCGATGCTGCCGTCGAGGTCCACGGCGCTCGCGGGCGCGTCGAACCCGCCGGTCGGCTCGGCCTTGGTCTCGCGGTAGTACTGCGGGTCGGGGACCTTGAGCGCCCGCTCGGGCTCGTAAGCCTGGTCCATCGCCGGGGCCATCGCGCGGCCGCCGAGCGTGCCGAACACGCCGAGGCCGAAGTCGTCCTGGTCGCTGCGGACCGCGAGCGCGGGGTACAGGCCGCCGCGGATCTGCTGCACGGTGAAGGCGACGACGATGCCGGCGAGCAGCAGCAGCGCGCCGACGCGATAGGCGTTGATCAGCCCGCGCGTGCGCCCGTCGGGCAGCGCGCGGTGCAGGGCCTCGCCGACCAGCACGAAGATCCACGCCGTCCGCGGCGCCATCCACTCCGGGAACACCAGCGCCAGCGTCACCACCGCGAGCGTCCCCCACGCCCACCCGTACAGCCGACCGATCGCGATCGCGATCACCAGCACCAAAAAGATGTCGAGCAGCGTCCACCGCTGCAGCCAGGTCTCGGCGACCTCGTCGACGCCCGTCGCGTGCAGCAGGCGCCAGCCCGGCGGCAGGTACAGCTGGCCGCGCACGCTCGCGAAGTCCTGGTCCCAGTCGACCGCCGAGAGCGTCATCTCCAGGCCGCCGGCCGGCACGCGCATGTCGGCGAGCATGTCCAGCGTCGTGCTGCGCAGCTCGACGCCCGGCTGGCCGCCGGGGGCCAGCGCCGTGATGAACTGCGGGCTGCCCTGCGCCGCCGCGTAGCCGAGCTCCGCGGGCTGGCGGACCTCGAGGCGGCGGGTGTTGTAGACATCGCCGCGCAGCTGGTCGCGGACCGAGAACCCGCGGCCGTCGAAGTCGAGCCACCACGCGCGGTCGAGCGCGAGCTGGTCGGGTCCGCGCTCGATCTGCCCGCGGTGGGTCTCGACGAGCAGCATCGCGTCGCCGGGGCGCACGCGGTAGGCGGGGAGCCGCTTCCACGCCTCGGGCAGCAGGGTCTGCTGGGGGTCGACCGCGACCACGCCGCTGACCTCGACGCGGCGCAGCGCGGGCTCGGCCGCGAACGCCCAGATCTCCTCGCTCGCCCACGGGCCCTCGCCGGCGTCGAGCCGCAGCTGCGCGATCGGGCCGGGGTGGCGGGCGTCGACGTCGATCACCCAGCGGCCCGGACGGATCTGCACGCGCAGGCGGCCGTCGGCCTCGAGCCGCGCGGGCAGCTCGCTGCGCACCGCCATCGGCACGGAGCCGCCGAGCAGCGCCTTGCCGAGCAGGACCTCGCGGTTCTTGCCGGACGCCTGGATCTCGACCTGCGTCGTCACGACCAGCGGGATGGTGTCGGAGATCCGGCGGTGGACGACGACGTCGAGCAGGTTCTCCTCGCTGCCCGCGATCTCACGCTTCTGCAGCCACAGCACGCCGGCGTTGTCGCGCTGCGGGAACACCACGGCCTCGCCGCGGATCTTGAGCGCCAGCAGCCCGGTCTCCGCGGGCACCTGCAGCTTCTCCGGCAGGCTGTCCCACAGGAACGTGCCGCTCAGGCGGTGGCTGCCGGGCGCGAGCGTCACGCCCGGGCGCCCGTCGCGGGTCTCGACCACCGCCGGCGCCTCGCCGATCTTCACCTCGTGCGGCCAGCGCTCCGCGTCGCCGGGCAGCGGCGCCCACGTCTCCTCGTAGACCAGCCAGTCCTGCACGAACTCGCCGCGCGCGTCGGTCAGCGCCAGCTCCAGCCGCGACGGCCAGCTGCAGCGCCGCTCCTGCGTGCTCGCGTGCACGTACGGACAGGCCGCCCCGGGCACGTCGCGCAGCACCCACGGCACCCACGCCTTGAGCGGCTCCGGCACCTCGGCCGGCGCCAGCGGGGCCGCCTGCGCCGGACCCCCGAATGGCCAGTGCAGCCAGAGCAGCAGCGCGAGGAGGGCGAAGCTGGGGATGGTTCGATCGCGGCGTGCCATGCGGAGCAGACCACAGAGTACAGCGCCGCGTCCGCCGCGGGCAGCGGGTCGCGGCCCCCTGGCCTGCCCCCTCGGCGCACCGGCCGCGACGGGCGCGAGCGCGGCGGGGGGCGGCGAGACCATCGTTTTACGCGGCGAGCCGCGGACGCGCGCGGGCCCGCTTGATCTGCGGCCCGGCATTCTCGAGACTCGCAGGCGTGCAATCGCCCACCGACCAGGACCTGCGCGATCTATTCGCCGAGACCCGAACGATCGCCGTCCTCGGCGCGCACACGGATCCCGGCAAGCCGGCCTGCTACGTGCCGGACTACCTCGCCGCGCGCGGCTTCGAGATCCACGCCGTCAACCCGATGTTCGTCGGCCGCACGCTCTGGGGTCGCCCCTGCGTCGCCAGCCTCACCGACATCCACGAGCCCATCGACCTCGTCGACGTGTTTCGTCGGCCCGAGGCGCTGATGGCCCACATGCCGGAGATCCTCGGCATGCGCCCGCTCCCCAGGGTCGTGTGGCTGCAGCTCGGCATCTCGCACGCCGAGTTCGCCCGCCAGCTGCGCGCCGCCGGCATCCGCGTGGTGCAGGACCGCTGCACCCTCGCCGACCACCGCCGGCTCACGGCGTCGCGCTGACCCGCTGACCTCAGCCGAGGCGCTGCTTGAGCGAGCCGTCGGCCAGCGCCGCGCGGGTCTCGTCGTTGCCGCCGACCAGCGTGCCGCGCACGAACACCTGCGGGAACGTCGGCCAGCCGCTCCACATCTTCAGGGCCAGGCGCTCCTTCCACTGCTTGAAGTAGCTGCCGTATTCGAGGTAGGTGAACTCCACGCCGGCCTCCTGCAGCGCCTGGCGGGCCTTCTTCACGAACGGGTTCTGGGCCATGCCGACGACGACCACGGGGTCGCGCGCGACCGCCTCCTGCACCTGCCGGACGACATCGGCGTGGAAGCCGGCGACCTTGTCGGCGACGTGGGGGGTGCGGGAGGAGTCGGAGAGCAGGGGGCGGGGCGTCATGGCCGCGCAGTATAGGCCGCACCCTCGCCGCGGCAAGCGGACCGCGCGGACATTCTCGGTCCTCCACCGGGTCCTGGCGATCTCCCGGGGGCGACGCGTCCGCGGGGCGCCGACGCGCCGGATGCCCGCAATAATTCCGCGACCTCGCGCGTGTCGGCTCGCCCCCGCGCCGACCCCCGCCCTTTCTCTCGCGCCGCGGTGCAGGCACACTCGGACGGCTCGCATGGTGATAGGAGCAGACCCCAAGCAGCGGCCCGCCCGCGTCTCCCTGTGTGTGGTTGCCCTCGGCCTGCTCGCGTGCTCGCGCGGCTCCGTGGACCCGCGACCGTTCGCCGAGCCGCCGACCGCCGCGGCCGCTGCGACCACGCCCCCGGCCGCGACGCCGGCCCCGGCGCCCGTCGTCGCGGTCGCACCTGTCCCCGAGGACATGCCCCAAGCGCCAGCCGCCCCGGGCCCGCCGCAGCCGCTGAGCGCCGAGCAGCGCGCGGCCTTCCTCGCGCCGGCGGAGGACGAGCCGCCGCCCGAGCTCGGCGGCGTGACCGAGGCGCGCAAGAACCAGCACTACGTCACCGGCAACGAGCGCACGCTCGAGGCCTTTTATCCGCGGATCCGCGGGCTCGGCGGCGCCTACGTCGGCGTCGGCTCGGACCAGTCGTACCTGATGATCGGGTGGGCGCGCGCCGAGCTGGCCTGGCTCATCGACTACGACCCCGTCGTCGTCGACCTGCACGCCGTCTATCACGCGCTGTTCGGCGTCGCCGCGACCCCCGACGAGTTCCTCGCGCTGTGGCGCAAGGAGAACAAGCCGCGGGCGATCGCCGCGCTGCACGCCGCCTACCCCGGCCCCGCGGGCGTGCGCCGCGAGCTGCTCTACCGCCGCTACCGCGCCCGCGTCGCCAAGCGCCTCGACGAGCTGCACCTCGGCATGACCACCGCCGGCGTCCCGACCTTCCTCACCGACGCGGAGACCTACACCCACGTGCGCGACCTGATCGCCGCGGGCCGCGTGCGCGCGATGGTGGCCGACCTGACCGGCGAGGGCGCGGTGCGCCAGGTCGGCGCGGCCGCGAAGACGCTGGCCACGCCGATCCGCGTGCTCTACCTCAGCAACGCCGAGGAGTACTGGTCGGGCCTGCCGAGGAGCTTCCGCGACAACATCGCCGCGCTGCACGTCGACGACGGCTCGGTGGTCCTGCGCACGCTGCTGACCTGGGAGATCAACCAGGACTACCGCTACAACGCCCAGCCGACGCGCAGCTACCAGCAGTGGCTCGCGCAGCCGTGGGTCCGCACGATCTACGACGTCGTGCGGCGCAAGGCGATCGTGCCCGGCGCGATCAACTTCTTCGAGACCACCGACCTCCCCGACGAGGCCGTGTACCGCAAGCGCCAGGAGCGTCGGGCGCGCTCGCAGGCGCCCGCGACCGCCCCTGCCCCCGGGCTCTGACTACTTGCCGGCGAGGCCGTTCTTCGCCAGCCACTGGTTGGTCCAGTCGGCGGCCTTCTGATAGTTCTCGCGCATGGTCTTCTCGAGGAACTTCTCGAAGATCCCGCCGAGGCCCCAGATCTTGACCTCGATGTCGAAGCTGGCGACGCGGTCCGACTGGCCCGGCCCGGTCCGCTCGAGCCACATCTCGCACACGATGTTGATCTTGTCGGCGAGCTTCGACGGGATGACCTTGGTGATCCACGCCGGGCGCGACGGGTCGAGCCGGCCGTCCTCGACGTAGTCGACCGAGTCGCCGATCACCGCCTTGATCGCGCCGGGGGCCTCGATCTTCGGCTTGACCGCGAGCTTGCGGGTGCGGCGGCCGTCCGGCGTGGTCGTCTCCTCCAGCACCTTGAACGCCTCGAAGTGCAGCGCCTCGCGGTACAGCGCCTCGTTGTAGCCGGGGTCGAAGAACACGTCGCGCCAGAACGCCTCGGGCTCGATCGCGTAGGGGTGTCGCAGGACGAACTTCATGGCCCCGCTTATCTTCGCCAAAACCGCGGCTTGTCAACCTCGCGGCCGCGCGGGACCGGCCGCGTCCGCAGCCGGACCCGCAGCCAGAGCCTGCGCCTCGGCCGGGCTGGCCGCGCAGCGAAACCCGAAGTGATGAAAGGGCTGGTTCTCCGGGTAGTGCGGCCGGCGATAGATCGCCGTCGCGTGGGCGGCGTCCCAGTACCACGAGCCGCCGCGCACGAGCTTGCGCTTGTTGCCGGGGCAGGTGTCCGCGCCGGCGCACGGGCCCAGCGGGTCGACGCCCGCGCAGTCCGCACCGCACTCGGCGTAGCTGCGGGTGTACCAGTCCGCGACCCACTCCCACGAGTTGCCGGCCATGTCGTGGAGCCCGTAGCGGTACGCCGGCCGCGAGCCGACCTCGAACGGCCGCCCGGTGTCCGGCTTGCTGTACAGCTTCTTGACCCCGCAGCTGCGCCCCTTCTCGTCCTTGATGATCGCGCGCTCGCAGGTCGCCGGCTCGTCGCCCCACGGGTGCAGCGCGCCGCTCGGTCCGCGCGCGGCCTTCTCCCACTGCGCCTCCGTCGGCAGGTGCTTGCCCTGCGCCTCGCAGTACTTGACCGCGTCGAACCACCGGATGCCGTTGATCGGCTGGCGCGGCCGATCGAAGTCGGTGTAGCCCGGCCCCGACGGGTCGCACGCCCGCGCCTTCACGCACGCCTTGTACTCGGCGTACGTCACCTCGTTCACGTCCATGTAGTAGGTCTGCAGCCACACCCGCGCCGCCGGCCGCGTGTTGTCCGGGCCGTCGTCCGACCCGCGCACGAACGGCCCCGCCGGCACGCACGCCATGCCCGCCGGCGCGACGCCGCACGCGATCGGCTCCGGCGCGCCCGGGAACTCCGCGCCGCCCGCGATGGGCCTGTCCTCGGGGACAGGCGCGCCCGCGGGCGCCAGGCTGTCCGCGGGGACAGGCGCCGCCGACCTGTCCGCGGGGACAGGTGCGACGAACCTGTCCGCGGGGACAGGTGCGCCCGACCTGTCCGCGAGGACAGCCGGGTCCGACCGGTCCCCGGGACCTGCCGGGTCGGTCCCCTTCGCCGCGCCGCGCGCGAGCTCGGGCCCCGCCGGCCGCGCGACCGCGGTCGCCTGCACGGGGTCGGCCGCCTGCTCGCGCGACAGCTCGGAGCCACACGCCGACAGCAGCGCGAGCGCAGCGAGGCCGCAGCCCGCGTCCCCCCGACGTCGCCCGTCGCCGCCGCGGCGCCGCATCAGCCCGCCTTCTTCGCGTCCGCCGCCTTCGCGGGCTCCGTCTTCGCGGGCTCCGTCTTCGCGGGCTCCGTCTTCGCGGGCTCCGTCTTCGCGGGCTCCGTCTTCGCGCCCTTCACATCCCCCGGCGTCGCCGCCCCCGGCGTCGTCGCCCCCGGCGTCGTCGCCCCCGGCGTCGCCGCCCCCGGCGTCGCCACCCCCGGCGTCGTCGCCCCCGGCGTCGTAGCGACCGGATCTGCGGCCTTCAACGCCATCAGCTCGACCGTGAAGGTCAGGTCGGCGTTCGCGGGGATCTTGCCGCGCGCGCGCTCGCCGTAGGCCAGCTCGGCGGGGATGATGAGCTTGCGCAGGCCGCCGACCTTCATGCCGGCGATGCCGGTGTCCCAGCCCTTGATCACGCGGCCCTGCCCGAGCGGGAACACCAGCGGCCGCGGGCGCGCGAGCGACGAGTCGAACTCGGTGCCGTCCTTGAGGGTGCCGCGGTAGTGCACGGACACCTTGTCGCCGGCCCTGGCCTCGGGGCCGTCGCCGAGCTTGTAGTCGATGACGACGAGGCCCTTCTCGAGCTTCTTGGTCGCCAGCGCCTTGCCCTCGAAGGCGGTGAGCGGCTGCGGCGGCGGGAGCGGCGGCGTGAAGCTCAGCAGCTCGATGGTGAAGATCAGCGTCGAGTTCGGCGGGATCTTGCCGGCCCGGCGCTCGCCGTAGCCGAGCGCCGCGGGGATGATGAGCTTGCGCTTGCCGCCGACCTTCATGCCGGCGACGCCCTCGTCCCAGCCCTTGATCACCCGGCCCGCGCCGAGCTCGAACGTGAAGGGCCGCTTGCGCGGCACCGACGAGTCGAAGACCGTGCCGTCGGTCAGGTACCCCGTGTAGTGGACCTCGACCTCGCCGCCCTTGACCGCCGTCGCGCCCTCGCCGACGACGAAGTCGTCCACGGAGATCCCCCCGGCCGTCTTGCTGCTCGCCACCGGCGCGGCGTCGAAGGGCGGGTCGAACTTGATGTCCGGGCTCGGCTCGAGCGGCAGCGGCGGCGCGGGCGGCGGCGCTGCCTTGGTCGGCGGCGCGGCCTCGGGCGCCGCCTTCACCGGCTCGGCCGGCGGCGGCTGCTTGGCGACCTCCGGTTGATTCGCGGTGCACGCAGCGCCCAGCACGAGGCCGGCGCAAAAGAGGGTGGTGAGCGCTCCAGGCGCGCGAAACAGCATGGCGCGCCATATACCCGAATTTTCGCCGGCGCGCACCCGCGCCCCGCGGCCCCCCGTCCGGGCCGTCGCGCCCCAGACGCCGACGAGCCAGGCCCGACGCCGCGGTCCCGGGCTCGACCCGACTGTCCCCGCGCGCCCGCGGCTCGAGTCGCCAGCGGGGCGACCCGCGCCCGCGCCCGCCCCACGCGCCACGCCTGCCGTCCGCGCTCCCGGGCCGCGTCCGTCGATGTGCGACCGCCGCGCCTCGCCTCGCGTGCGCGTCGCGTGCGACCGCGTCATCGCGCGTCCGCATGCGACCGCGTCATCGCGCGTCCGCATGCGACCGCGTGCGACCTCCTCATCGCGCATTACCTCGCACGCCCACATCCCGCATGCGTGCACGCGCCGTCCGCGAGCGGCGCTCGACCGCGCAACCGCGAGCGTCGATCGATTCAGTGCGCGCAAGCACGCACTCGCGTCCAAAGCCGCGCCTGGCGGCGCGCTTGAAAACTCCGCGCGCGGCTCATACGCTCGCGGACATATGCAATCTGGTGTGATCGGTCGATGCGTCGGCGCGGACGCACGGCGGCGCGTGGGCTCGCGGCTCGCCGACCTGCGGGGAGCGCTTGCCCGGCTGTCCCCGCGGGCCGTCGCGGCACCTGTCCTCGCGGCCATGTCGCTCGCCCCCGCCTGTACCCCGGCGGCGCCGGCCGCGGGCGACGACAGCACCACCGCGCCCGACACCTCGTCGAGCGGCGACGACACCTCGAGCTCGGGCGACGGCGGCAGCACGATCGCGGTCAGCACCGAGGTCGACACCTCGACCGGCGACGACACGACCGGCGAGCCGGCCAGCTCGACCGGCCCGGCGCCCGCGTGCGGCGACGGCGTCGTCGACCCCGGCGAGGAGTGCGACGACGGCGACCAGGACGACACGAATGCGTGCCTGCCGAGCTGCGTGCTCGCGCGCTGCGGCGACGGCGTCGTCCACACCGGCCACGAGGCCTGCGACGACGGCAACACGATCGACGACGACGAGTGCAGCGCCCAGTGCGTGCCCGGCCACTGCGGCGACGGCAAGCTGCAGGGCGACGAGGCCTGCGACGACGGCGACGCCGACGACGGCGACGAGTGCCTGTCGAGCTGCCAGCTCGCCGGCTGCGGCGACGGCGTCATGCACATCGGGGTCGAGGCCTGCGACGACGGCGGCGCCTCGGCGAGCTGCGACGCCGACTGCAGCGCGGCGACCTGCGGCGACGGCGTCGTCAACGAGCTCGCCGGCGAGGTCTGCGACGACGGCGGCGCGAGCCCGACCTGCGACGCCGACTGCTCGCTCGCCGAGTGCGGTGACGGGCAGCTCAGCCCGCTCGCCGGCGAGCAGTGCGACGACGGCGACCTCAGCGACGACGACGATTGCTCGAGCCAGTGCAAGAAGCTGCACCGGACGATCTTCGTGACCAGCGCGCTGTACACCGGCAACCTCGGCGGCCTCGCCGGCGCCGACGCGGCGTGCCAGGGCCTCGCCGAGGCCGCCGGCCTGCCGGGGGTCTTCTACGCGTGGCTCAGCGACGACCAGACCGCGCCCGACGCCCGCTTCCTCAAGTCGAACGTCCCCTACGTGCTCGCGACCGGCATCCAGGTCGCCAAGAACTGGGGCGACCTCGTCGACGGCGTGCTGCAGCACGCGATCGACACCACCGAGAGCAAGGGCGCCGCGCCGATCCCCAGCGCCGGCTGCGGCGGCGGGACCAAGCCGACCGTGTGGACCAACACCCTCGAGAAAGGCACCGCCTGGGGCGCCAGCGGCTGCGACGGCTGGACCAAGACCGCCGGCGTCGCCCGCCTCGGCCACGCCAAGGCCACCAACTTCGCGTGGTCGAAGTTCTGCGAGGGCCAGGCCGCGAGCTGCGCCTGGAAGGCCGCCCTCTACTGCATCGAGCAGTGAGTGTCCGTCGAGCCCGGTCGGTCGGTGTCGCGACGGGAGCGACGGTGAACCATGACCTCGCGGACGCGCGGCGCTGCTCGCCGCAGCGCACGCTTGAGCGGCCCGCCGGGCTCGCGTAGCCTCGCGTCGTGACGAGCAACCGTGCGCTCGCGGCGATCTTCCTGGCCCCGCTCGTGATGCTCCTCGGGGTCGGCGTCGCCGTGGCCATCGACTCTGGCGACCTCGGCCCGCTCGAGTTCATGGCCCTGATCGGCCTCGCCACCTCCGCGCTCATCTTCGCGGTCGCGTGGCTGCTGGGCTCCCGCGCCACCCGCGAGCACGGGCCGAAGTTCGACGCGCTGCGCGCGGCGCTCGGCGGGTCCGTGCTCAGGAACTGGCTCGGCGAGCACCAGCTGCGCGTGCCGGACCCGCGCGGACACCTGGAGATCGACCGTCGTGTGTACTCGAGCGACGGCGAGTCGCACGAGCCCTACACCCGCGTCGCGCTGGTGCTTCAGGCCGGGTCGCTGCCGCGTCGGCGCGTGGACCTGCTGCGAGACCCCGGCGCCGAGAAGAAGCTCGGGCCGGCGACCAGGGCCGAGGTCGCGGCGCTGCGCGGCCGCGTGCGGCTGCTCGGTCGCGGGCCCGCGCCGTCGGTCGAGGTCTGGGTGTTCGGGTGGCTCGACGTGCAGGAGGTGGTCCGCCTGGTCGCGTCGGCGCGGCCGCGCCTCGAGGCGCTGGTGTCACGTTCGTGGACGACGTAGCGCGGCGAGCCGATCGTCGACGGGCTCAACACGTCGCGGCCGGGATCTTGAACAGGAAGCGGGCGCCGGTCGCTTCGCGCTCGAGGAGGCGGAGCTCGCCGCCGTGCGCCTCGGCGATCTCCCGCGCGATGGTCAGGCCGAGTCCCGTGCCGCCGTCGTTCGCGGCCCGCTCCCGGGCACCGCGATAAAACGCCTCGAAGATCCGCTCGCGGTCCACCTCCGCGACGCCGGGTCCCTCGTCCTGGACCGTCAACTCGACCCACCCGCCGTCCTCCTCGCAGCGCACCTGCACCGCTCCGCCGGTCGGAGAGTGACGCACGGCGTTCTCGAGGAGGTTTCGCAGCAGGCGGAGCAGGTCGCCGCGGCGCCCCGCCACCCGCGAGCACGGACCGCGCCAGGACACGCGGACCGCCCGCGCCGCGGCCTCCGCGGCGACGAGCGCGACCGCCTCCTGAAACAGCGCCTGCAGATCGACGATCACCTCCGTCGCGTCGGCGTCGGCGGTGACGCGAGCGACCGCGAGCAGGTCCTCGGTCAGCCGTCGCAGCCGCTGCGTCGAGTCGAGCGCCTCCTGGATCGCCCGCTCGTACTCGGCCGGCTCGCGCACGCGCCGCAGGGCGTGCGAGAGCTCGCCGTAGAGGGTCGTCAGCGGCGACCGCAGCTCGTGCGCCGCGTTGGCGATGAAGCGCTGCTGGAGCCCGATGAGGACGCCGAGGTGGTCGATCATCGCGTCGATGTCCTGCGCGAGCTGCATGACCTCCCGGTCGCCGCTCTGCATCCGGATCCGGGCGTCGATGTCGCCGGCCACGACCCGCCGGGCGACCGCGGCGATCGTCCGATGGTCCCGCGTCAGCCGCCAGACCACGACGACCGCGACCAGCACCGTCCACAGCAGGGCCAGGCCGAACACCGTGCCCATCGCGCCCCTCAGGAACCGCTCGTCGCCGTCGAGGTCGCTGCGCGGCGCGGCCAGCAGCAGCGTGGCCTCCGGATGCGCCGGGATCTCGACGTGGATCCCGCGCAGGTGCTCGTCGCCCGACCACAGGTCGAACGCGTCGCCGTTCGGTCCGGGCAGCGCGGCGAACGGCGGGGGGCGGCCTTGCCACGACGGGGTCTGCGCGAGGAGCTCGCCGGACGGCCCGTAGATCGCGCCATACTTGGTCAACGGACCGACGTCATTGGCCGCGGGGCCGGGCCGGTCGCTGATCGCTAGCTCGTCGCCGCCGAGCATCGCGGCCTCGACCGCCTCCTCGCGGGCCTCGTGCGCGAGCGCCAGGTCGAGCTGGCGCTGCTGACTGGTGTTCACGGTGATCGAGACCACCGCGAAGGCCCCGCCGAGCGTGACCAGGGTGATCGCCGAGATGGCGATGACGTAGCGGGCGCGCAGGCTCATGGCGGGCTGTGGCGCAGACGGTAGCCCTTGCCGCGCACGGTGTCGATCATCCAGGCGTGGTCGCCGAGCTTGTCGCGCAGGCGGCTGATGTGGACCTCGACGAGGTTGGAGCCGGGGTCGAACTGCGTCGACCACACCTGACTGAGCAGCTCGGAGCGGGCGACCACGCGGTCGGCCTGGTGCGCCAGGGACAGCAGCAGCGTGTACTCGCGGGTGGTGAGGTCGAGGAGCCGACCGCCGAGGGTGACGCGGCGTTGCAGGCGGTCGATCTCCAGCGCGCCGAGCTGCATCCGACCGAAGCCGTGGGTCCGCCGCAGCACCGCCTGGATGCGCGCCAGCAGCTCGTCGATCTCGAACGGCTTGACGACGTAGTCGTCGGCACCGGTCTCGAGGCCGAGGATGCGCTCGCGCACCTCGCCGCGCGCCGTCAGCATGATGATCGGGGTGACGTTGCCGCTGCGGCGCAGCTCGCGGCACACCGCCAGGCCGTCGAGGTCCGGGAGCATCCAGTCGAGCAGGATCACGTCGTAGGCGACCGCGTTCGCCTGCCGGACCGCGTCCGAGCCGCTCACGCACAGGTCCGTGACGAAGTCCTCCTCGCCGAGCACGCGGGCGATGAACCGGGCGACCTTCTCGTCGTCCTCGACGATGAGCACCTTCATGCGCGCGCCGAGGATAGCCGGGCCCGCCCGGGCCTCGACATTACAAGGGCGTCATCTTCGGCGGCGCGGCGTGAGCGGTCACGCCGGAGCTCCTTGCACCGGGTCGACCGCCGACGGGACGCGCTGCTCGCGGCGCAGGCTCAGCTTGAGCACCGCGGGCAGCAGAAACATGGTCATCAGGGTCGAGGCGCCGATGCCGAACACGACGGTCGTCGCCAGCGGGCGCTGGACCTCGGAGCCGGCGCCGGTGGCGAGCGCCATCGGAAGGAACCCCAGCGCCGCGACCGCGCCGGTCGTCAGCACCGCGCGCATCGTGTGCACCGCGCCGAGCACGACCGCCCTGTCGAAGGGGTGACCCTCGGCGATCGCGTGGCGCACGTCGGTGGCGAGCACGACGCCGTTGAGCACGGCGACCCCGGCGAGCGCGATGAAGCCGACCGCCGCGGGGATGCTGAATTCCATGTCGCGGAGGATGAGGCCGACCATCCCGCCGGTGAGCGCGAACGGGACGACGGCGAACACCGCGATCGCGTAACGGAAGTCGCCGAAGTTCCAGAGCAGCATGCCGAAGATCAGCGTCAGCGCGATCGGCACGACGACCGCGAGCCGCTTGCTCGCGCGCTCGAAGTTCTCGAACTGGCCGCTCCACTCGATCGCGTAGCCGCCCGGCAGCGCGATCTCGGCCTCGACCGCGGCCTGGGCGTCGCGCACCCACGACAGCAGGTCGCGGCCGCGGAGGTTGACCTCGACGCGGACGATGCGGACCCGGTCCTCGCGGCGGATCTGGGCCGGGCCCTCGCCCTCCTGGATCGCGGCGAGCTCGGACAGCCGCACGCGCTGGCCGTCGTGGGTCTCGACGAACAGGTCGCCGAGCGCCTCCGGCACCGCGGCCCGCGGCGGGACCAGGAGCCGCGCCTCGAACCGGCGGTTGCCCTCGTACACCCACCCGATCGGCATGCCGACGCGGGCCGCCTCGATCGTCAGCAGGGCGTCCTCCATGTGCACGCCGTGGCGGGCCAGGCGGGCCCGGTCGGGCTTCACGGTCAGCTCGGGCATGCCGAGCACCCGCTCGACGCGCACGTCGCCGGTGCCCTCGATGTCGCGCACGGCGCCGCGGATCGCCTCGCTGATGCGCTTGAGCTCGAGCAGGTCCGGGCCCGTGAGCATGATCTGCACGTCCGCGCGCGAGCCGCTGATCATCTCGTTGGTGCGGTCCTCGATCGGCTGCGAGATCGAGAAGAAGGTCGAGGGCACCTCGCGCTCGAGCGTGGCCTTGAGCGCCTCGCTGAGGCCGTCGAGGTCGCGCGCGGTCGTCCACTCCGTCTTCGGTCGGAGGCGGACGAGGATGTCCGTGTTGTCCTTGCCGACCGGGTCGATCGCGACCTCGGCGCGGCCGGTCATCGCCAGGGTCGTGAGGACCTCGGGGAACCGCAGCAGGGTCCGCTGCGCGAGCAGGTCGAGGCGCCTGGCCTCCTCGAGGTTGATCGAGGGGGCGCGGCGGATCGTCACCACGATGTCGCCCTCGTCGATGCGCGGCACGAAGTTGGCGCCCTTGCTGGCGAAGATCATGCCCGACGCCACCAGGGCGGCGGCGGCGGCCATGAGCAGCGGCCAGCGCAGGCGCAGCGCGCCGGGCACGAGGCGCGCGTAGCCGCGGGCGATCGGGCCGAGCCAGCGGGCGCCGTCCTTCTTGAGCGGCGGCACGAAGGTCGCCAGCAGCGCCGGCAGGAACAGCACGGAGTACACGAGCGCGCCGAACAGCGCGAACGCCATGGTGGTCGCCATCGGTCGGAACATGCGGCCCTCGACGCCCTCGAGGCCGAGCAGCGGCACGTACACCAGCATGATGATCGCGACCGCGAAGGCGACCGGGCGGATGACCTTCTGGATCGCCGCGATGTACGCCTCGCTGCGCTCCGCCGGGGTGAGCTGCTTGCCGATGTAGCCGGCCAGCAGCGCCTCGAGCACGACGATCGGGCCGTCGACCAGGAAGCCGAAGTCGATCGCGCCGAGGCTCATCAGGTCGCCGGTGACGCCGGCCCAGTGCATGCCGAACAGGGCGATCGTCATGGACGCCGGGATGCCGACCACGCACACCAGCGCGCCGCGGACGCTGCCGAGGAAGATCACCAGCACGACGAAGACGACCAGCGCGCCCTCGATCAGGTTGGTCATGACCGTCGACAGCGTGCGCTCGACGAAGTCGGCGCGGTCGTAGACGGTCTCGATGACGACGCCGGGCGGCAGGCCGCGCTGGATCTCGGCGGCGCGGTCCTTGACCGCGTAGATGACGTCGCGGCTGTTCGCGCCGAGCATCATCATGACGATCCCGGTGACGGCCTCGTCCTCGCCGCGGTAGGTGATCATGCCGTGGCGGAGCGCCGCGCCGTCCCGGACCTCGGCCACGTGCTTGACCAGCACGGGCTGGCTGTCGCGGGTGGCCTTCACGACCACGTTCTCGATGTCGTCCAGGCCGGCGAACATGCCGATGGCGCGCAGCGTGAACGACTCGGCGCCGCGGTCGAGGTAGCCGCCCGACACCGTCGCGCTCGAGCGCTGCAGGGCGTCGGTGAGCGCGCGCAGGGTGAGGCCGTAGGCGGCGAGGCGATCGGGCTTGACGACCACCTGATACTGCTTGAGGTCGCCGCCCATGGTGTTGACCTCGATGACGCCGGGGATGCCGCGCAGGCGCGGCACGATCTCCCAGTCGAGCAGGCTCCGCAGCTGCTTGCGCGTGTGCAGCGGCGAGCTGACGACGAACTGAAAGATCTCGCCGAGGCCGGTCGTCAGCGGGGCGATCTGCGGCGTCGGGATGTTGGCGGGCAGGTCGTTCTTCGCCTGCAACATGCGCTCGAACACGAGTTGCCGCGCGAACCACGGGTCGACGTCGTCGGCGAAGATGATCGTGATCGCCGAGATGTCCGCCCGCGACACCGAGCGCAGCTCGGTCATCCCCGGCACGCCGTTGAGCGCGTTCTCCATCGGGAAGGTGACGTTGCGCTCGACCTCGAGCGCCGACAGCCCGGGCGCCTCGGTCAGCACCGACACCTGGATCCCCGAGATGTCGGGGATGGCGTCGATCGGCAGCGTGCGCGCGGCGAGGACCCCCCCGGCCAGGAGCACGGCCAGGAGCACCAGCATCATGTGACGCAGGCGAATCGAGAGGTCGATCAGGGAACCGAGCATGGCTGTCGCGGCGGGGCACAAGCAGTCGCACGCGCGGCCGGCCGGGGCGATTAACAGCGGGTTACATCTTCGTAATGTGCGAGCGCGCCGCGGTCGCTGCGCCGGGCGCCGGGCGCGTCGTTGTCAGCCCCGGGCCGCCTGTGCGAGGCTCGACGCATGCAATTCGGCACGAATCTGCGCCTCGAGCGCGGCCTGCTCACGACGCTCGGCCTGCTCGCGGCCTGTCCGGATTCGTCGGCGATGACCACCAGCGCCTCCGCCAGCGGCACGACCGCCGGCGGCGGCGAGACGACGACGGGGACGACGGGGATGACGGGCGACGCGCCGACCGGGGCGACGGGTGACCCGACCACCGCCCCGAGCTCGACCACCGACCCGACCTCGACGACGGGGCCGGCGCCGGAGTGCGTCGACGACGTCGACTGCATCGACGCGTGCTTCTGCATCGACGGGAGCTGCGTCCCGTGTCACGAGCCCTACGATGAATATTGCTACGACGACGACGAATGCGCCGACGACGAGGAGTGTCTGCTCGGCGAGTGTACGCCGGTCGAGAACGAGTGTGACGGGTCCGAAGATTGCCTCGACGGCTACGACTGCAGCGGAGGTCTGTGCATCCCGACGCCGCCGTCGGGGCCGAAGCAGCTCCCGCTCTGCGTGAAGACTGCGGTCGACCACAAGAGCTGGGACCTGTCGCGCATCCCCAGCGCGATCATCCTGGCGGACGTCGACGGCGACGGCGACCTCGACGCGGTCACGGCCCACCCCAAGGTCAGCGCCACGCTCGGGCTCGCGTTCAACGACGGCACCGGGGTGTTCAGCACCAGTCCGTCCATCGACCTCGAGCCGGCCGACACCAACATGCAGCTCGCCGCCGGGGACTTCGACGGCGACGGCGACGTCGACATCGCGGTGAGCCGGGTCAAGAACAGCGACGTGTTGCTGGTGCTCAACCAGGACGGGATGTTCACGCAGGGCCCGAGCAGGCCGGCCGCCGAGCCGCCGCGGACGATCCGGGCGCTCGACGCCGACGACGACGGCGACCTCGACGTGATGACCGTCGGCGGCGACTTCGACCGGGTGTCGGCCTTCCTCGGCGACGGCGCCGGCGGCCTCGCGCCCGAGCTGCAGATCATCTCGTCGGGCGCGCTCAAGTTCACGGTGACGCCGTCGATCGGCGGCGACGTCCGGCCCGAGCTGCTGGCGGTGCCCGCGGACGGCACGACCCTGATGAAGATCTACCGCGGCGAGCCCGACCTGAAGTGGGTGGTCGATCAGCAGTTCGACCTCGGCGCGCCGCTGTGGAGCGCCGTGGTCACCGGCGACTTCGGGGCCTCCACGTTCGCCGAGCTGATCGCGGTCGACGTGGACCGCGAGGTCCGGATCTGGCGCGGGATCGGGGAGCTGGCGTGGGCGGCCGAGCCGCAGATCTACAAGACCGAGTCGGGGCTGACGTTCGGGCTGCTCGGCGACGTCAACGGCGACGGCTTCACCGACACCATCCACTCGACCGGGACAGAGACGATCACGGCGCTCTACGGTGACGGCGTCGGCGGCCTGTCCTGCGAGCGCACGCGCGTCACGGTCGCCCGCACCGAGGGCGGCCTGTACGCCGTCGGCGAGCTCGACGGCGACGTCGGCGACGAGGTCGTGATCGCGAGCGAGGACGACTTCACGGTCATGGTCTTCGACGCGCTATAAGCCACCGATGCCGTCCGCCCGCCCCACCGCGCCCGTCCACCGCCGCGAGACCCTGCAGCTGCGCGACGGCGCCCTGCGGCTGGTGGCGATCGCCGACACCCACGGTCGCCCGCACCCGGACGCGCGCGCCCGCGTCGCCGCGCTCGCGCCCGACCACATCGTGCACGGCGGCGACGTCGGCGACCTCGACGTCCTCGACCTGTTCGCGGGCGTCGCCCCGGTCTCGGCCGTGCGCGGCAACATCGACGTCAAGGCGCCCGAATTGCCCGACGTGCGCACGCTGGAGATCCGCGACGGCGACGCCGTGGTGTTGACGATCGTGCTGCTCCACATCGCCGTCGCCGGGCCCAAATTGCGGGCCGACGCCGCGCGGCTGGCGAAGGCCGAGGGCGCCGCCCTGGTCGTCTGCGGCCACTCGCACGTGCCGTTCATCGGCCGCGACCGCGGCGTCGCCGTGTTCAACCCCGGCTCGATCGGCCCGCGCCGCTTCGCCCTGCCGATCGTGTTCGGCGTCATCGACATCACGCGCGAGCGCGTCGGTCTGCGTCACATCGACTGCGAGACCGGCGCATCATGGACGCCATGACCCGCGCCCAGGCCACCCGACGACGCAAGGCCCTGAGACAGTCCGCGAAGCCGCGGCCCGGCCTGCCCCGCGCCCAGCGCCCGCCCGCCGACGTCACCCGCGACCTGTTCCTCGTCTGGCGCGCCCCTCGCGTCGGCGAGGCCAACCCGCAGCGGCTCACCAACCCGGTGTGGTCGTGGCTGGCCCGCCAGCGCGACCTCCACGCCTACACGGCCAACGCCCACTTTCGCGGCCCGAGCTCGCTGTCCGTCGGCCCGTGCTGGTGCGCCAGCCGCTTCGGCCAGAGCGAGACCGCCCTGCCCGACGGCCGCGTGATCGCCATCGGCGGCGAGCACGAGGATTCATACGACCCCGACTTCTACATCTATAACGACGTGATCGTGACCGACCCGGCGGGCGCGCTCGAGATCTACGGATATTCGCACGCGGTATTTCCGCCGACGGACTTCCACTCGGCGACCCTCGACGGCGAGCGCATCATCGTCATCGGCTGCGCCGGCCACCCCTCGCAGCGGGTCCCCGCGCACACCCCCGTGTTCGCGCTCGACACCCGCACCCTCGCCATCACCCGCCTGGAGACCACCGGCGCGGCGCCGGGGTGGCTATACAAGCACCAGGCCGCGCGCTCCGCCGACGGCGCCTCGATCGTCGTCCGCGGCGGCGAGCGCCTGATCGAGGTCGACGGCGAGCAGATGTTCCGCGAGAACCCCGACGACTGGTCCCTCGACCTGGGGCGCCTGGTCTGGACCCGCCTCACCGAGCGCCGCTGGCAGCAGTGGGAGCTGGCGCGCGCCGACGGCAAAACCAACAACTTGCTGATGATCTGGTGCGGCTCGCACGACGCGCAGAGCGAGCGACCCTTCGCCCGCAAGCAGCTCGCCGAGCTCGAGCAGGACCTCGGCTTCCTCCCCGACTTCACGCGCCACGCCCAGCGCTTCGCGCCGCCGCTCGAGCACACCACGATCGAGTCGGACCACGGCGCGCAGATCGTCGTCGACGGCGTGACGGTCCGCTACCGCGAGGAGCCCTACAGCGTACGGGTCACGATCGAGGGCCCACTGGCCCCGGAGAAGGTCCAGGTGCTGATCGAGGACGCGCGCGCCAAGCTGGAAGAGCTCGAGCGCACCCCCTACGTCGCGCGCCCGATCGGCGAATGAATCACCGATCCATCGCCTGGCTTGACACCCCGGCGCCGCGGTGAGAAACGTTCGGGCGTGCGCCAGCAATATTATCGGTTCGCCCACCAGGTCGTGATGCATGCCGTGCTCCGCGATCCGGAGACGTGGTGGGCGACGGCGCAGACGCGCGGCCTGACCATGCTGCGGCAGGCGTGGGTCACCGCGGGCCAGGACCTCCCGATCCAGGACAACGCGGCCGCGTCGAAGCTGCAGATCGATCACCTCACCGACGTGCCCGGCGTCGAGGCGCTCGTGATCACCCTGCCCCCGCCGGAGGCGCCGTCGGAGTGTTATTATATCGCGCTCGTGCGCGCGCCGGGCCAGGTGCCGCGCTACTTCGTGGCCGAGCGTGGCGTCGACGCCGGCGGCACGGTGGCGCGCGCGTTCTGGGCCGAGTGGCGCCAGGCGCCCAACGGTTCGGTGATGCGGATCCGCGGCGAGGACCTCCCGCAGATCGACCCGCGCGCGCTGGTCACCGCGGCCGCCGGCGAATGCATCGATGCCGCCGTGCCGACCGCGACGTCCGCCCCGACGACCACCCCGACGACCGCCCCGGGCTGGACGGCCGCGCCCACGGCCGCACCGCCGAAACAACGCGGCCTCGCCCGCCGCCTCGCGTTCCCGGTGATCCTGCTCGCCCTGCTCGCCGGCGGCGGCTGGATATATTATCAGGAGGAGGTCCGCGGCCTGCACATCCCGGGCCCGGAGGTCGCCAGCGTCGCGGTCGAGCCGGGCGCGCCCTTCACCGTTCAGTTCAAGTGGGAGGGCCAGGGTTACGCCTTCAACAACGTCTGGCTCGTGGTCGACGCGGGCACCCGCAGCGCCGGCGACTTCAAGGTCCGCAGCACGCTGCGCTGCCGCGAGGGCGGCTCCGCGGACCAGCGCACCGCCGGCCTCTCCGACTCCGGCGTGCACAACAATGTCAGCACCGGCGGCGACGGCTTCTCCGCGTGGCTGTACCTCGGCGACGAGTACAGGTCGTCCTCGAGCGCCATCGTCGAGTGCAGCGGCGTGATCGAGCCGCTCGCCGGCACGTGGTCGCGGGCGCGCGTCGTCGTGACCCAGCGCCAGCGCCCCAGCGACTTCATCGCCGGCTGAGCGCCGCGCTCACGCCCCCGGTCACGCCGTACCTGGCCCGAGAGACAGCGGCGCGGGCAGCTGCATCGTCAGGCAGTGCAGGCTGCCGTACTGCTCGATCACCGCCGTGCAGTCGATGCCGACCACCTCGCGCCCGGGGAAGCAGCCCTGCAGCAGCGCGAGCGCCCGCGCGTCCGCGGGGTCGTCGTAGGTCGGCACCAGCACCGCGTCGTTGATGATCAGGAAGTTCGCGTAGCTCGCAGGCAAGCGGCTGCCGTCGACGGCGAAGCGCGCGCGCGGCCACGGCAGCGCCACCAGCCGATACGGCCCCCCCGCGAGCGTGCGCAGCCCCGCCAGCTCGGCCGCCATCGCCTGCAGGTCCGCGAAGTTCGGGTCGCCCGGGTCGTCGCAGCCCTGGTACGCGATCGTCTCGCGGTCGGTGAAGCGCGCCAGCGTGTCGATGTGCCCGTCGGTGTCGTCGCCCGCGAGGTGGCCGTGGTCGAGCCACAGCACCCGCTCGAGCCCGAACAGCGCCGTCAGGTGCACCGTCAGCTCGGCCTCCGACAGCCCGCTGCGCGTCCCCGCCAGCAGGCAGCGGCGCGTCGTCAGCAGCGTCCCGGCCCCGTCGCACTCGACGCTGCCGCCCTCGAGCACGAGCTCGACGCTCGCCAGCGCCGCGCCGTCGAACGCCCCCAGCGCGTGCAGGCGCCGCGAGATCTGGTCGTCGAGGTCGGCCGCGAACTTGCCGCCCCAGCCGTTGAACCCGAAGTCGAGCAGCAGCGGCCAGCCCTTGCGCACCACCGTGATCGGGCCGTGGTCGCGCGCCCACGTGTCCTGCGTCGGCACCGCGTGCAGGCGCACCCGCGCGAGGTCGACCCCCGCCGCGCCCAGCAGCCCGCGCACGCGCCCCGCCAGCGCCGCGTCGCGGCACACGATCACCACGTCCTCGCGGCGGGCCACCTCCGCCGCGATGCGCACGAACACCGGCTCGACCTGCGCCAGCCACGGCCGCCAGTCGCTGTCCTCGTGCGGCCACGTCAACATCACCGCGACCTGCGGCGCCCACTCGGCCGGGAGATAACCTGAACTTTCGGACATGTCCCTTCGAACCTGGCCCTCGGACCCGGCCGTCATGGCGCGCCGAGCCGCACGAGCTGCTTGATCGACAGCCCCGGCGAGCCCGGCACCACCAGCCGCAGCGGCCCCTCCCCCGCTGGCAGCGGCCCGCCGTCGACCGCGTAGGCCAGCAGCGCGTCGTCGCGGCCCAGCGTCTCCGGCGCGAGCTGCTTCGCGTAGCCGTCCGCCGCGCTCGCCTGCAGCGGCGCGTCCGCGGCCGCCCCGACCTCCCCGAGCACGTCGCGCAGGCGCACGCCCGTGTACCTGTGCTCCTTGTACTCGACCGTCGCCGCCGGCAGCGCCTCGAGCTGCGCGCGCGACAGCGTGCGCGCGACGCCTGCGACCTGGACCTCGACGGCGCCCGCCCCTGGCCCGCTCGAGCAGGCGCAGGCGAGGAGGACGGCGAGCGTGAGGCGGCGAAGCGCGGGCGCGATCATGGTCGCCACCATACACCGTCCGGCCGCGCCGGCAACCCCTCCCGACGCCCGCGGCCGGCGTGGCAGTCGCGTCAATCGGCGGTCAGCGCCGAGCAGTCGCTCGAGATCGTGACCTTCTGCTTGCCCTGCACCGGCCGGTAGGTCGCCAGCGTCTCGCCGCCCGCGCCCATCAGGTGCACCGTCTCGTTGGTGCCGGTGATCGTGTCGCGCTGGTTCTGGATCAGCAGCTGCTCGCGCCCCCCGCCGGTCGGCGGCACGAGCTTGACCAGCACGTCGTTCATGCACGCGTTCATCACCGAGATATGAAACTCGGTGGTGCTGGTCGGCGCCCCGCCCGGCGGCGGCTGGGTCGCCGTCGGGCCATCGCACGCGACGCTCATCAGCAAGCTCAGGGCGACGACGTGGATCCTCGACATGGCAGGCACCTGTCCTTTGCGCTGTCTCTTTTTAGAAAAGCTTCCACGACGGCTTCTTCGCGGCGGGCGCGGCCGGCTCGGGCTTGATCGCCTCGGGCGCGCGCGGAGCCTCCGGCTTCTTGCCGCCGCCGCCGCCGCTCGGCCCGCGCGGCCCCGGCCGGCCGTGCTTCTCGAGGATCCTTCGCACCTGCTGCAGCAGCGGCTGGGCGCGCTTCGGGTCGACCTGCGCGACGAAGCACGCGAAGCCGTGCACCGACGCCAGCAGATCGCCGCCGCTGCCCCAGCGCTTGCCCGCCGGCCCGTCCTTCTCGATCTGAAACAGCGTCGCCCGGAACTTGCGCATCGTCTCGCGGTCGACCGACGGCCGGTCGTTCACGACCACGCCCGTGACCTCCTGCTGCCGACCGCGACGCATCACCCGCGTCTTCTTCGGGTGCACCGTGAAGCCCTCGTGCTGCACGATGTCCGCCACGCCGCGCAGCAGCTTGCCGACCTGCACGCTGCCCGCTGCCAGCCCGCGCGCCGAGAACGTCAGGTCGTCCGCGTAGCGCGTGTACACGAAGTCCAGCGCGCGCGCGAGCCCGGACAGCCGCGCGTCGAGCCGCCGACACAGCAGGTTGGTCACCCCGGGGCTCGCCGGCGAGCCCTGCGGCAGGTGCCGCTGGCCGCGCGCGACGAAGTAGGTCTGCCCGTCGAGCTCGACCTCGTCGACCTCGGGCTCGGTGCACACCAGCGACAGCGCGGTGGCGACGGCCTCGCTGTAGCCGAGCGACTTGAACACGCCCTTGACGCGCGGCTGCGAGATGCTGGGGAAGAAGTCCTTGAGGTCGAGGTTGATGACGACGGCCGCGCCGACGTGGGGCCGCGCGTTGCTGACGATCGACCGGCCCTTGCGAAACCCGTGGGCGGCGTCGTGCAGCGTCACCTTGTCGAGGATGTTGGTCAGCACCCACGCCTGCGCCGCCTTGAGCCGCCGCATCGGCGCGGAGATCAGTCGATGCCCGCCCGTCTTCTTGGGCAGCAAGAACCGCCGATAGTGCGTGACCTTCGAGACCCGCCGGTTGTAGGCCAAAAACCGCAGCGCCTTGAGCTCGACGCCCATCACCTGCGCGAGCTGCTCGACGCTGTCGAGCTTCGGCAGCCCGAAGTGCGCCAGCTTGACCGGGTCCGAGGTCTTCGCCGACAGCCCGCCCGACACGCCCTCGCCGAGGTACAGCACCTCGCCGCTCTTGCGCTTCGCCCACGCCAGCGCCTTGCCGACCCGCTGCCCCTCGCGCCGCTCCTTGGTCTCCTTCTGCTTGCGCTTGGACTCGGCCATCCGCAGCTTGCGAGCCTCGGCGACCAGCTTCTTCTCGTCGTAGAGCCGACGACCCTTCTCGCGCAGCTCCTCGAGCTGCCGCTGCAGCTCGCCGCGCCGCCGGATCTCGTCGGCCGGGTCGTTGGGCACCGCGCCGGCGGCCGGCCAGAACCCGAGCCGGACCATCTCCTCGAGGATGACCTCATCCTTCGAGGACGAGCGGATCCGATCGTACAGCGCTTCGCGGGTGGAGGGTTGACCGGAGGCCATGGCGGGAACAGCACCTCTCGCAGCAGAGAACAAACAAAGTCACGACAACGGCGAAGACCCTTCGAAGGCTCTTGGGACTGGACCGCTCAACTCCAGCGGTACCGGGTAGCAGCGGCTCATTCGCTTCACGGAAGCCACACCGGAATAGCCGCTGCTACCCGATGTACCGCACAGTCAAGAGCGGGCCAGTGAAGCATGGACGAGCATGTTGCATGGACGGCGATCCGCCGCCCGGGTTGCAAGGCTTGCCCTCGCCGTTGTCGTGACAAACTCGTGGATCGTGAACCTCGTGGTGAGTGGTATCAAGAAGCAGGCTGCGTGCGCCGGTGCTGGATCCGCAGCGCCAGTATATGCTCGCAGGGCCCCTTGTACAGCTTATTTTGCGTGAAGAAGTTGCAGGTGCAGGTCGCGTTCGCGAGCCGCTGGTCGCGGTCGATCGTCAGCTCCGGGTCGTAGCTGCGCGCCCCGTCCTTGACCTTGCCGCGCAGCCGCAGCCCCGCCGCCGACACGTCCGCCGGCTTGAGCTGGACCGCCTTGCCGTCGACCAGGCGATTGGCCGCCTCCTCGCGCTCGTTGGAGAAGCGCAGCTTGGTCATCGGCAGCGGCTCGCGGCTGAGCTCGCGGACCCGATACACCTGCTTGTTCAGGTCGTAGATCGCCCGACCCGCCTGCGTGTAGATGCCCAGCGCCGCGAGCACCGCCGCGCGGTCGAGGTCGAGGCTGCGCGACAGCGCGTCCGGCGTGGCGAACCACTGCTTCTTTAAACCCTCGAAGACGCGGCGCTTGGTGAACTCGTCGACCTCGGCGCGCGGCGCCATCAGGTCGAAGTTGCCGGACTGCGACCAGTCGTTCGCGGTCCAGCCCGACAGCCCGAGCGTGAAGTTCATGTGCCCGAGGTCGGCGATGTAGAACGACGGCAGACCGCTGCCGAGCAGGTGCACCGTGAACTTGCGCGCGAGCTGGATCAGGCGCTCGAGGATGAAGATCCGCCGCCGCCCCCACACCCGGATCTCGTGCTCCTTGTCGCCGAGGTACGGCGAGCGCGGGAAGGTCACCGTCAGGTTCCACGGCTCGAACACGACCTGGACCGGGTGACCCGGTTTGAGCAGATACCGCAGGCTGCGCGGCCCGGTCCGCTCCTTGTGGCGCCGCAGCACGAAGCACAGGTTGTGCACGTCCATCGGGTGCAGGTCGAAGCTGACCGTCGGCAGCGTCATCGCCGAGCTGACCTGCAAGAACCCGCGCACCCACGAGTCCGGCAGGTCGATCTTCAGCTCCTTGAACGTGTCCTCGGCCGTCGTCTGGACCTCGAAGCCCGACGGGTCGACCTGGAACAGCGTCGTCTTGTAGCGCCGGATCTTCTGGAACTCGTTATAGAGGTCCGCCGAGTAGTCGATGTTCGTCGTCCCGCACGCGAACTCGCCGATGTTCTTAAAGACCTCGTAGGAGGCGCCGAGCCGGCCGTAGGTCGACTCGTCCTGGCTGAAGCACTCGAAGAACACCTCGTCCGGGTGGACCGTGATCACCGGGTCGAGCACGAACCAGGCGTCGAGGTCCTTCTTGTACAGATAGTCGAAGTAGCGCCGCTTCGCCGTGTAGAACGCCGACATGCGGTCGTTGCTGGTCCGGATCAGGCGGTCGAGCTCGGCCTGCAGGTCCTTCACCTGCGCCGCGTTGCGGCTGCGCTGCACCGCCACCTGCTGCCAGTTCACCGCCTCCTGCTGGGCCAGCCACGCCTTGTACGCCGTCTTGTCCTTGGGCTTGAAGCGCAGGTCGCTGACCACCACCGCGTTCAGCGCGGAGATGGCCTCGCGAAACTCCAGGCTCTGCTCGAGCTCGCCGCGGAAGTACGTCGGCTCGCGCTTCGTGTCCGGCGCGAACGACATGTTGGTCGCGCGCGCGCTCGAGTCGACCGCGGAGCTCCCGTGGTACCGGTACTCAAACTCCACCGCGCACCTCCTTCCTCGTCC
>Ga0075163_10001472_pt1 | contig 31777 bp, 20 predicted proteins | sample JI1023141ADNA_FD_71478 | JGI IMG/M metagenome (GOLD analysis project Ga0075163, IMG submission 71478) | Wastewater effluent complex algal communities from Wisconsin, to seasonally profile nutrient transformation and Carbon sequestration -... | ecosystem: Engineered > WWTP > Effluent > Algae...
GCTGTTACCGCCGCGCCGCTCAGCGAGAAGCTACCCACGCGCCGTCAAAATCAAGATGAGCAACTACGACCGGAAGCGCCCCACCACCGTCGGAAGGAGGGCTTAATTCACCGGCATTGGAATTAAGCCTTTCCCTACAGCGGCGCACTTTGGGCGCACGCGGAAGGGGGCAGGAAGATGCAGGGTCAAATTTCGCGGGGTAATGTCTCAAACGAGCAAGTGACGAGTGGCAGGACGGCTGTGGGGTATGTGCGGGTCTGGGAATGCCTGCTCAAAGCGTCGCCTGGGCCAGCTCGTTTAGGACCCGAACCTGAGGCTCGCCGTATGATTCGAACGGAATGAGCTCGATGGGAAGGTCCTTCAACCGCTCCGCGGTAAGGTCGCGGTCTGCTTGCTTGACCATGAGGTAATGACGTTCGGTGGTGTCGCCGAAGACCTCTCGCACCCATCGGAGCTGCCCGGAGAAAGCCGGATCCGTGAAGCTGAAGCCGATAAACAGGAAGGTGCGCGACGCCAGCAGCACCCGCATGGTCTGGATCGCGGCCTTGTAATCGGCCTCCTGCTGCGCCGGGTTGTCGCCGTACAGCCGGTGGTAGCCGTCCTGCGTCAGGATCAGGCGATCGACTCGGTCGATCTGACCGTGCAGATGCCAGACGGTCTCGGTGTCGATGCCCTTGCGCAGCAAGGTCACGAACTCGTTGGGCGCTGCGATATCCCAGTGCGGTGGATTGCGGCGGGGGCAGCACCACTCAAGGACCTTGTCATAGTTGGTCGTGACCACGAGCTTGCTGCCCAGCGACCACACCGCTGACGCAAGGGCGAGGCTTTGCGGATCGGCGCTCTCCAAAGAGACATTCAGCTTCTCGCGCAGAAACTGGTTCCAGCGTCTGGAGCCGAGGATCTGGCGTGCCCGGCTGGCCACGTTGATCAGCTGCTGCGAGTCGCTGATCTCCACCGCGCTGCGAGCGAAGTTCGCCTCCTCGGGCTTCATCTGCTCGTCCAGTCGATCCGCGGCCACGAGGAGCAGCTCGCTCCAGCTCGGGAACATGGGCTTGCGCGTCTGCGTGTTGAGCACGGCACGCGACACGCCAGCGCCCACGAACGGAATCAACAGCTGCTCGGATTTCGCCTCCAGAAGCGAGCGTGGAAACCGCCGCCCGCTGCTCGCGCTCGTCGCACTTCTGGCGCCCGCGTTGTCTCCGGTGCCAGCGACGCTCTGCGAGGGCGACGCTGCAGCCGGGCCTGTGGGCAGATACTGCAGCTTGCCATCGATGATCGCCCACCAGCTGTCCATGCCCGTGGCATAGATGAAGTCGCTCCAGTTCAGGAAGCGCAGGTAGAACATCAGGCGCGGGTCCTTGATGTTCAGCGTCTTGCCCCCATCGCAGTACAGGATCTCGGCCAGTACCACATCCTGCGCGATGGTGGTCTGAAGATGCTGGAGCCCGACGGCGAACGCCGCCGACAGCATCGGATAGCGATCCCGGGCCGTGTCGATGGGCAGGGCATAGTCCTGCTGCGCCTTGTGCAGCTCCCACAGCAGCACCAGGCCCGCGCCGCGCGGTGTGCCAGCGGGAAGCGACTGATCGATCCGCACGAGCTGCGGCAGCGGCGGCGCAAACAGTCCATCGAGCTGACTCAGCAGCTCGGCACGTACGTCCGCCGGCCCCAGCGTTATGCTCCGTGGCGCCGGGCCGATGTGCGTGCGCTCAAGCCCCGAGGCCTTGGCCAGCCGCTGACATAGATCCTGCAAGATGTAGAAGCTGCCCTCGCACTCTTCCAGGATGGCGCTGTTCTGCTGGAAGCGGATGTTGGCCTTTTTCTCACCAAGCTCAAGCGCCTGCGCCAGCTGCGTGAGCGGCTGTCTTGTCAGGTCGATCTTTTCCAGGCGCGTCTGCAGGTTCGGCAGCGCTGATAGGAGCTGTCTGCCCACGTGCGCCACGCCGATGACGGTAAACTTGAGAACCGCTCCGCCCGGCCGCGTCGCTGCTGCCTGCATGGCCCTGGCCAGCGGCAGCACCCGGCTTGCGGGAAGGTAGTGAAAGTCATCGATGACGATGTGGCCTTTGGGCTCGCTCTGAAGCAGCTTGTCGAGCTTGGTGAGATCCGACTCGTCCGTGCCGCGAAACCACTGCGCATCGGGATTTTCCACGCCCACGACTCTCAGCGCGTTCCAGATCGCCGTGGTCTTCCCGATTCCGGATGCACCCTCGACCACCAGCAGGCGCTGAAGCTGTCTCAGCTGTCCCACCAGTCGATCCCCCTGGGCAGGCTGCACGTAGGTGTACTCGGGGCGACCCGACTGCGGAAAGATCTTCTCGATGTCATAGATCTCGTCGGCCCGCGGCGCCTTCGTCGGGCTGGTGCCGGTCGCGCTGGGGCTGGCAACGGTCGAACGCGTGCGGCTGTAGCCGATTGCGTTGCGAACGGCCTCGACCACATCGACCCAGGCCTTGTCCTGATCGCTCATGGCCGAGATCGGAGATCCCCCGCGCGGCAGATAGGCCAGGCCAGCAAACGGCGGCTGATCCAGCGAAACGGCCCGGACCAGGATCGGCAGCACGCGCGAGCGACCGGCGCGATTGCGCTCCATCGCGATCTGGGTCGGCTCACTCAGCACATCAGAGGCAAGATAGTCGGCGCTGAGCAGCGTAAGGACCACGTCAGCGCGCTCGACCTCTTCCTTGATGAGTCGCTTCCAATCGCTTGCGGGCGGGATCAGATCCGGACTGAAAAAATGGATGACCGGCGAGCGTAGGATCGAGGTCAAGTGCTTGCGCAGCCGATCATAAAAGCGCCTGTCTTCATCGGCATACAGGCAGACGACATTGATATGTTCGTCCGTGGAAGGCCGAGCATCCTGACCCTTTGGCAGGACCTGGACCGCCTGTAAATTGAGCTCCTTGAGGAGCTTGTTGACCCGCTTTTCATCCGTCTGCCGCAGCGCCAAGAGCAGCTCTGCAGGCTCATGGTAGGTCAGGAGCAGATTGATCCGCTGCAAGCGATCCATGCCACCGCTTAGCCGGCGATAGATCTCCGGAAAGAAGTCGAGCATGAATGCATCGAGGTCCGATGCAGAAAGCAGGACGCCGTCCAAAAGTTTGCGGATTGAGGCCCGATCGAGCTCTTCCATTTTTTGTAAACTATCAGAGAGTCCGTCTATCAGGAAACGCTAGATTATTCTGCGTATGATCTATGCATCCTGAGCGCCGGCACTGGTTGTTGATTTGATGCACTGCGAACCAATCGCAATGCCCTGTAGGCTTCGTCATCATCGATGCTTGGGGGACAGCCCCGGGATGGCGGGAAAAGGGCGCAGCGCAAGGGGTACGGGGTAGCGTCCGTGCTCGTCGTTTTGCAGACCATACTCAGCACAGACGGTATGCACGGCCGCAATCAGATCGTCCTTCTGGGCCTCTTCCAGGATGTTGAGCGCGGAGTTTATTCGCTCAACCAGCTGCGGCGAATCCTGCGCTCCCTTTGACTTGCAGCTCGCAAGCGCGGTGATGAGCGAGCAGTTGAGCTTGTTCGCATAGAGGCAGCGGGTGCCCCAATACGTGGCCTCTGAGTAGTTCCCGCCCTGAAGGGCGCTCTGCGCCTTGATCCATGCCTTGTCGAGCTCCGCGCTCTTTCTGGCTGTCCCCAGGCCCATGCCCGGCCCCGGACCAGACCCGGGTCCCGCAGAGCCGGGCACAGGCGCAGGCAACACCGCGGTCTCAAGCTCTTTTTCGGAAGGGATGGCAGACGGAACGTCAGCGACTGCGCCCGGTTTGTGGGCCGGCGCGGCGATCGCATTCAGCGAGGCCGTCTTTGCCGGCGCGTCGGCCGGGCGCCGCAGTTCACGGTTGACGATCAGCCCCGCGGAAACCAGCGTAACGCCAACAAGCGCGCCAAGCCCGATGCTGCCCAGGCGACGCGCTCCAGAGATGGCCGGATGTTGCACTTCGCTGGCCATCTCGCCCACCGTCGGAAAATGGACCGGGCCCACGCTGGGCTGCGGTTGCGGTACGATACGGACCAGCGGCTGGGTCGCCGGCAGGCCGAGGCTTGCAGCGCCCTGCGACCGGCGCAGGTGACCGGGGGTGAGCGCCTGGGTCGTCTCCTCGGCGATCGACTGCCCCTTGAAAAAGACGCTCGTGAGCCTGCGTACCACGAGAGGCTGCGTGCGCTCCTCAGCACCCGCCTTGCGGCCGGTCTGCTCGGGCTCCTCGGCCAGCGATGGCAGGGGCAGCATCAGGTGCTGAATGGTCGCCAGCACCTCATCCATGCCCGGTCGCGCCGCGCCCTGCTTCGCCAGCATCACCCGGACCAGCGCGGCAATGGTGGGATCCACATGCGGCGCCAGGTCTCTGAGGTCAGGAGGCGCATCGATCAGATGCATCGCGGCGAGCTCACCGATTCCTTCGCCCACAAACGGCGGCCTGCCGGCCAGCATCTGAAATAGGATCACGCCCAGCGCATAGACATCAGATTTCTCAGTGACATACCGCGCGCCGCGACACTGCTCAGGGGCCATGTAAAGTGGGGTTCCCATCAGCATGTTGCTCTGGGTATGCACTGCCTGCACGCTCAGTTCTTCGGCAACCTTGGCGATGCCAAAATCGAGGACTTTGACCCGTTCACCCGTGGTCAGCTCAGGGTCGGGAATCAGCATCAGATTGTCGGGCTTGAGATCGCGATGGATCACACGCTGACAGTGCGCCGCATGCAGTGCGGACGCGGTCTGACGCGCGATCTGCAGCGCGTCCGAGACGCTGAACTGCTGAAGGCGATCCAGCCGGCTGCGCAGCGACTCACCAGCCAGAAACTCCATCACCAAAAAGGCAAGATTATTGCCGGTATAGCCGCAGTCAAAGATGCGGACAATTCCGGAATGCTGAATCGCGTTTGCGGCGCGCGCTTCGTTGAAGAACCGCGCGATCACGTCCGGACGTCCGGCATACTCAGGACGCAAGAGTTTGATTGCAGCCCGTCCCCCAACGCTCCCATGCACGCCTTCAAAAACCATCCCCATGCCGCCCTCGCCCAGGAGGCGCATGAGCTGATAATGACCTACAAACTGCCCGATCAAGTCCGAGCCGCTGATCGCATTTGGCTGACTGAGAAGCATCCTGGACTCCAAACAAAAGCCCAGCTGCGTCCCGGTTGGTTGCAAGCAAAGTGCTCTCGCGCCCTGGCGGGCTGCGGAGAGTCGCTCCCGAGAGCTGTGCTTTGCAGCGTGGCTTTTCACATCTACGAGCGGTGAGGGCGGAATCTGACGAGCTCGAGAAAACGAGGTACGACTCAGTGTTCTATGTCGGAGTTGGCGTGAAGGGGGCCGTCGCTTCCTAAAAACTCGGAGCCGTTCGAGCGCAGCCGCTCGTGCTCGCCCCGCAGCCGGTCGCGCTCGCCGCGCAGCCCCTGGATTTCCCGGTAGTGCTCGTCGGAGAGCCGGCCAAAGACCTTGCTGCGCGACTCGCGCTCAATGGCAACCACCAGGTTCCAGATGCGCGTCAGGTGCGAGTCCTCGCGGCGCAGCGCGCTCTCCAGGTTGATGGCTCGCTGGTAGTGATGCTGCGCGTACTGAGTGAGCGTGGTTCCCTCCTGTTCAAGCTGCCGCAGGCTCTGCTCGTCGGCATCGTGCTGGCTCTGGAGCTCTCCGCTCTGCGCTTCGAGCTCCTTGAGGCGGCTGCTCAGGTGCTCGCGCTCGACGCGCAGCTTGTTGTTCTCATCGCGAGCGGTCTGCAGTTGCTTGAGTTCGCGCGTGGCATATTCGAGCTGCTCCTTCGTAGTCCGCAGTTCTGTCCAGGAGTGAATCTCGCTCTGTGAGGTCCGTAGGCCGCTGGTATCTGGGGTCAGCGACTTATGAAAGCCTTCGAAAAATGCGGTGTGAACGAAGTACTCTGTAAGCTGATCAAGGCGATGCAGCACCTGCGTCGTGATGAGCTGCTTGGATGCTGGCTCAAAGCGGTCCGCGCAGAACGGAAACTGCGCTCCCTGCGATTCGGCGGTCAGCGGCGCCTTGGGGCTGGTGGCGTCCCCATGCGGCTTGGTCAGCAGCGAGCGGCGGTGAATGCACGAGATCACGAAGTGCAAAAACAGCAGGAAGTGCCCGTAGTTCTGAAAGTAGTTCAGGATGTCGAGCAGCTCTTTGGAGAGTCCCGAGGTGATCTCGATCAATCGCTCCACGAGCTCGCGAAAAGACTTGAAAGGGCGTTTTTCGTCGAGTGCTGCCGGAAGATCATCGGCCTGCGCGAGCAGACTCGAAGCGGGCTGGAACTGACGCACGGCCTGTTCGATGCGCGCGCAGGCACGATCGAGCAGCGGCCACAGCGTGCGGAAGTTCTTCTCATCTTCTAGGCGGCGGACCAGCGCGGCGATGCGCTCCTCCAGATCGTCTATCTGAACCCAGCGCTCCGGCTGCGTATCGCCGCTGCTCGGCTGGCGTGCGTCCATGCGACAAGCTCCGAGACGCGCGCCCGTATACACCGTATATACGGCCAGGACGCCGACGCTATATAGATCGGTTGCCACCGAAGACTGGCGGAGCTCGATCCAGCGCGGCAGGTCGAGCGAGATCACCGAGTCGGGGCGGCGCGGCGGCGTGCTGGCCTGCTCGGAACAGAGATATCGCTCACCGCGGGCGGCCAGCTTTTCGAGCAGCACGCGCGTATACTGCGCCTCACAGCGGAAGTCCAGGCAGCGCACGGTGCGGCGCTGGCCATCGATCTCGATCTCTCGCCCTTCTTCATGGGTATCGATGAGCTTGAAGACGTAGTCGCGCAGCCGAATCTGATCGCCGCGCGCCAGCCGCCACGACACATCTTCGCCCGATGACAAAGAGGGAGCCCGATGGACCTCACGGTCGCGCGCGCGCATGCCGCCCCAGGCCTTTTCCATGTCGGCCAGGACGTGCGTACAGACTCGGTTGTTGCTGGCGTCCATGAGCTCTGCCTTCCACCCGAGGCGGATGAAGTACTCTCCTCCGGTCCCGTCGGGCTGCGGCGACTGGCCGATGATCAGCGCGACGTCGGCATCCTCGCGCTCGACGCCAGCGCGGCGCTCCTGAGCATAAAACACGCTGGCGCGGTGGCGTGCGATGCCGGGGAGCGTGGTAAATCCAGACTGCCCTGATGCGCCGCCGGCAGTCACCTGATCGCTGGTGAAGCTGCCGTAATCGCTGACGGCATAGTGCTCTGGATTTCCCAGGTCACCGATGGCCATGACGTTGGCTGGACGCACGTCGGCGTGGATGATGCCCCGGCCGTGAAGCGTCTGAAGCCCCTGCACCACCTGCTGCAGCAGGCGATAGTGATGCTGCGGCTGCCAGCTCAGGTGCGCTCCGGTGCCCAGCGCGCGCTGAAGGGTGCCATCGGCCCAGCGAAACAGGATCGACGGCAGGGCGGCGTACCAGACATTGTCCGGACGCTCGGCATCCAGGGCTCGCGACAGCCGCCCGCAAGAGGATGCCTGCGCAGACAAGGGATCCTCTTTGCCCCCTTTTGTCCGGCCGACGAAATAAAACGGCCGCGACTGCACCTCGAAAAGCTGGGCATCGCTGCGAAAGGTCTGCCAGTCCTCATAGCGCAGAAACGACATCTCGTCTGCCAAAGTCTCGGGAAAAACGCGCAGCTTGGGACGGCCATCGACCATGTCAAAGCGGACGTTGCAGATGCGCAGGCGATGGTCCTTGCCAAACTGGAGCAGCGGAACGCAGCCGTGCTGCTGCTTGGCTCCCTCATCCGGATGGCAGTCGAGCGCTCGCGGGTTGCGCAGAAAGTTCGGATGCGAAGTGATGACGGTTCCAATCAGGCCATCGGGCCGCAGGCCGTTGTTGGCTTGAAAAACCGCACGCGCCTCGCCGGCCAGGATCTCGGCGACGTAGGCGTTTTCTTCGAGGGTATCTGCGCGCAGTCGCGGTACCTTGAGCGCCACTGAAAAGCGCGGACAGATATGCGCAGGCGAAATGAGCTGCAAGATATAGCCGAGCGCACCCTCTGCGCAGTTGCTGAGGATGGTGCCATTTGCGTCTACCTCGACGCACAGCTGATAGTCGAGGTGAAGGGTCCAGCGCGCTTCGCAGAGCGCCTCGGTCGCAGCTGACTCAGCGGCGACACCCGCGGCAGTCGGGGCAGTTTGTAGAGCTTGCGCCCTTTCGCCGGTGATGTTGCTGATTCCAGAGTCTGCTTTTTTGGACATAGCAATGCTTCCTTACTGCGCTGAGCGCTCGACAAAAAGAAGTGTGGGAGCGGGTTCCCGACCTGGGGCGACCAGCTTCAGCCGAACAGTGGGACTCGCCTCAAGCGATAGCGTGAAGCCCTCTCCGATCTGCCGGCGAGGAAAGTACAGAAAAAGCCGCGGTGAAGGGGGACCTGCGCGCCGTGTCAGGCTCACGGCGAGCTCACGACCCCCGCTCTGCGGCGCGAAAAGCGGCGGCTGCGCAGCCAGCGTGATCGTGGAGGTGGCCAGCGACAGTTGCAAGTGCTGTCCGTCCCCGTGTAGCAGATCGACGAAGCGGCCGATGACCTGCCCCAGTTCGGGCTCATCCGGCTGCTCGGAACAGGCCCGCAGCAGCTTGATGAGATCGACCGACTCAGCGCCCAGCGGAATCGGGATCTCGACGCACCGCGGCAGCGACCGCTCGGTGAGCGGTATTATCACTGCCGGGACCGCGCGGGTGGGCAGGTCGCCGCGTACCGGTGCGGGAGACGGTGCGCACTCCTGGAGCAGCTTGCGGTGGACGGTGGCAAAATCCTCGTAGGTGAAGAGCACGGTCACTTTTTCCTTGCGCGTCATGCGCGGCGCGATCTGGAGCGCCACGCGCGGAAAGTGGTCCTGCAGGAACGCCATCAGATCGTCTTCGTGACGCAAGAGCTCGTCGATCATCCGGCGCAGCTCCGAGCGGCCCGGCATCCCTGCCTGGACCATCCCTGCCTGAACCATCCCCACCGGTAAGGGATCAGGCGCCGATGGCTGCGCTTCGTCGATGGGCATGACCGCGGCCTGCGCGCTCCCGGGCGCTCCGCTGGTGAGCATGGAGGGCTGGGGATTCGCTGCGACCGACATGCGGGCCATCCGCTGCAGGAGCCTGGTCAGCGCGTGGGGCTCTTGCGCGGGATCTGGATAAAAGATGGGCTCGATATTGTAGCGCTGCAGCCGCCGCGCGAGGGCTCGCGACGGCGGCTCACTCTGCGCGAGCAGAGCGAAGTGGCGGCTGTCGGGCAGAAACTCCGCGACGCGCTGGAGCACCTCTAGCGTGTAGTCGTGATTCAAGCTGCAGCCGATAAACAGCAGCGAGCGCAGGCTGCACAGATGGCGCAGCAGGTTGGAGTGCGCCTTATTCAGATCGATACGCAGCGGCTCGCGAACCTGGGTGTCATTCAGAAAGCAAGCCCGATGTTCGGCGCTCAGCAGGACGCGGCTCTGGGGTACGGCCAGGCTGCCGTGCAGACGCAGTAGCAGCCGCTGATGCAGCACGAGCTGATTGATGAGTCCTCCTTCGGGCGCCACGACCTCGCGCAAGAAGGGATGGCCGGCTGCCTGATAAAGCGTCATGGCCACTGGATCGAAGGAGCTGGTCACCACGGGGCCCGAGGAAAAGATCAGCGGCAGGAGCACCGCCGCGGGAACCGTCGGGTCTGCGAGCAGGCGCTCTGGCTGCCGATAAAGCTGAACTGCCTCTTGCAGCGCCGGCGTCTGCGTGCAGTAGTGCTCGGAAAGAGAGGGCAGAAAGTCACCGGCCGCGCAGCTGTGGATCAGGTCAGCCGCGACCTCAAACTCCCCATCCTGGATGCAGCCACCGACCAGGGTCTTGAGCGCGGCCCCATGACACGCCGCCGCATCGCGCAAGAACTTTGTCCACGGCTTGTAACCGAGTGCTGCTGCCATGCCGGATCCCAAAAACGGGATGACGGCGCGCGCGATGATCCGATCGTGAAGCTGGCGCAGCACGTACTTATCGGCGTCCGCGGTATCAGCCTCAGCTGGGCACTCCACGCTGCTCGCATCCATCTTGCGCTCCTATATCTGGGGCAGTTGGGTCCGGGTGCGGCGCTTCATGATCAGGGTCTTGCGCTCGCGGGCCGCTGCTGGCAGCTCAGCGTCATTTACCGGCTGCAGCGGTCGCAGCAGTTGATCTGCAGACGGCAGCTCCAGCCGGTTGCGCGCGACCTCCACGGGGGCAAGCGGCTGCGCGTGTGCATGCCCTGATTCGGGTCCTGCGACGTAAGGCGTCAGGGCTTCTGTCAGCGGCTTGCCGACAATCTGTTCCACCAGCCGATCCGTGGGCTGGCTGCGCACGCGATCCTGACGCACCCAGATAAAACGCACCCCTTGCCGCTTCAGCCAGTCGGTCGCCGGCTCATTGCCAATCAGCTTGAAGATGACATCCACTTCCAGCGTGCGCCGCCGCTTCTCTTGGCGCAGCTCCAGCGTCACCTGACTCGGCTGAACCTCGATGGCGGTGCACTCATAGAGCACCATCAGCTGCCGCTGCCGCGTCCGGCGGTCCAGCAGCTCCTGATTGCGCAGACTCGCCTTGAGATCGCTGTGTCTCTTTCGCACCGCGAGCACGACGCGATTTTCCAGCTCTGGCTGCGAGAGCTGGAGCGCCGCCTCGACAGCGGTATCGCCGCCGCCGACAATCAGGATGCGCTGCTTGCGATAGGAGCTCGCTGAGCCCAGCGCGTCCCGCACCAGCGGCAGCCCCTCGCCGGGCGTGTCGAGCGCGCGCTTGGGCCCCGATTCCCCGATGGCCAGGATGACGCGAGCGGCGCGGTAAAGCTGGTTGCGAGAACCGGCCAGCGCCGGATCGAGGTTCTCGACGCGCAGCAGGAACCTGGGCACACCCGACTGCTCGGCCGCGGGCACCGGCTCGATCGCCATGACCTGCGCGGGCTTGACCAGGAAGCGTAGCACGCCGCTCTGCTCCAGCCGCTGCTGCCATGTGGCCGTGAGCTGGCTCTTGCTCACTTGATCTGAGGGCATGGGCAGCAGGCCGACGCAGCGCACATCGGGCGGCACCGCATGGATGTCCTTGCCTGCGGGGTAGCACTGCACGGTGGAGTTGGTCAGGCTGGAGCGCTCGAAGATGACAAAGCGCAGCCCCTTTTCCGCACAGGACAGTGCCGCGGACAGGCCCGCAGGACCGCTGCCCACGATCGCTACATCGACATCCATGATGACGCCCGGCTGTGGCGCCGCTTCCTTGTGGCGAAGCGGCACGAAACCCTCGCTGCGACCCAGGTGCTCGACGGCAGCGCGTCCCAGGTTGATGGCATTTTTGACCATCGGCACGCCGGCCGCATGGCCGATGAGATACATGCCTGGGCGACCGCGGACCTGAAAGGCCGCGTCCAGATCCGGGCGCTCGATTTCGGGTGGCTGCTGCCCGCGGCGATGCATGATCAGCGCCTGCGGCTTGCAGACCGCTTCGCACTGCCGGCACTCGATGCAGTCGCGAGGATTGACCACCTTGGCCTTATTCTCAGCGTCGAGCACCAGGACCTGGGTCGGGCAGCGCTGCACGCACTTGTCGCAGCCGACACAGAGGCCGCGATTGATCGAGTGGACGAGCTCGGGGCGCCCATTGAGCCAGCGAAAGAGCCCGAACGCCGTCGAGCCGCTGGTTGCCGCCGCCGCCAGCATATACACAAGCGGAAGTACCGAATGCTCAGACATAACATTTCCCCCAAAAAACCCACCCGAAGTTGGCTGCGAATCAGCCCAAAAATTGATAATAGTTATTGAATCGGATGTAAGATTAAGGAATCAACCTGCCAAATCGTATCTTCGGTAATTATAGTTGGTTTGTTGACGCTCGTAGAACAAACAAAACGGAAGAGGAAGTGAACTTTGGAAAATAGAAGGTCACCTTTGGAAATGACTATATCGTTCGTGATCGTTTTCTCTTGTGGAAAAGAAACTATATTATCATCTGCAGTATAGTGACGTTGTTTTGGTATCTGAGTGAAAAATATTTCACCACGGCTGTTTATCATGGAGTCCCCATTGTCGGATATAGCATTATGCAGTTGACTGCGCTCATTTATCTCAACCTTGAACACGGAAAAGCCGAATATACTGTTTATGGTCGTTTGAGTCAGCTCGCATTCAAGGTATCCCTCATAGGCCGCGAAGGTTCTCCTTGCGGACGAGGTGGCACACTTCTCAGCTGCGTCTACCTTGATTGGAAATCCTATAATAGAAAAGGGACGCATACTGGAGTTATTAGAATTGATCTGAGGTCTTTCTTCTAACATGCAATTGGCTAGGCCAAGTGGAATAGAATTTGACGTCTGGGGTCGCATATCAGAGGAGTTTATAGGGCCAATGCCCATATCTTTGTCAGCCGATGGCTTCATATCCGCTGCTGACTCCGCGCTCTGTTCGATCCGCAGCTCAGGGCCACAGCCCAGGCCCAGCGCATACAACAGTGCGACGAATAAATGATGAGAGCAAACCCGATTCCTCATTGCCGTACCTTTCCTGCACAGTCCTGGATGAGAGTACACTAGACATCCCGCAACGGCGGACAACGATAGCTGCTTATGGTTTTGGAGTTTTATTGAAAGGCTGGATAGTTTGAGACAGCAACGCTATTGATGGTCCATCGTGGGTTGCTATTTAATAGATTTGCAGTCTCGCTGGTGATTAAACAAGAATAAGACATCTTGAAATTTACGCTTAAGTTCTCTCGGTCAAACTTCTCTAGTGCGACGATTGTAGTTTTCTTTGTTAAATTCTCCGTTCCCGCGCCGCCCGCCAGAAGCTCTGATGCTCTTATTGCACCAATGGAACTCGTCTTTGTGTTATTATCTGAAACAATATTCATCTGACCCTGCATTGCTACAATATCAGCATTGATAACATTGTTAACTGAGGTTTTGTTGATTACAGTAGGTAGCCAAAATTCCTCGTCAACACGCAAAAATATAAGCTGCGAAGATAGTATCATATCAAGATTTGGAATTGTTTTTTTGCTTACTGAACAGGAGATGTCTGCCAAGATTTGATTGGCCTCTTTCTTGTTCTGGCATGAAGATTTAGCCTGAGCCCCGGACAAAATTATGGATGTACCGAACGGTCCAACTGATGGACTGAAATAATCACTTTTTGACGTGCATGTATCAAATTCAAGGGTTGCCATCTTCAGGTCTGGCCCCACAGGTAGCGCAGCGAGCGCCATATCGGCCGGCGGATTGACGCTGACGTCCGGGCTGCAGCCCACGGCAAGGGCGAAGGGAATGGTCAACAGCGCGTTGAAGATCTTGATATGGGTCATTTGAAGCTCCTTGGTGTTGATACGAAGCAGGCGGCCGGCATGTGACAAAATCAGGGAAGGAAGATGCTCAAGGCCAGACCCAGGGCGTAGCCGCCGACGAAGACGCTGCTGCCGGCCAGATAGCCTGGACGCAGCGACGAGGAGTTGAGCGTGTAGCCGGGCGGCAGGTTGGTCACGGTCGGAGAGTGCGGCGCGGCGAAATAGATCGTGCTGAGCAGGCTGGCCGCGAGCGACGTGGCGAAGAAGCTCACGATCGCGGAGCGCCGCAGGCCGTACTTTTCTTTCTTGGGCTCCGTACACCCCGCCTGATTCTCGCCGCTGACAATGCGCTCCCAGGGCGTCAGCGCGGTGCCGGTTAGCGCCACGCCGGCGGCCATGGCGCCAAATCCAGTGCCGATGCCGCCCGCGACGCTGCCATAGTGCGCCTTGAGCTCGGGAGCGCCCGTGACGTCATAGGTGCGCGACTGCTCGACAAGCGAGCCGAACCCGAGCCCGGCGCCCGCCACTGTGAGGCCGAGTCCGATTCCCGTGGCGATCCCGCGAGCGCGGTTGTCGTAGTTATAGCGACACGGCGGTGGTGGACGCTGCGCCACGCCGATCTCCGCGTTGAGCATGCTCGCGCTGACGCTGTTGATCTGGCTGCTCAGCGCCTCGGGTGCGCATGAGACCATGGGCACATCGCGCGTCACCGCCCTGGGCAGCGCCTTGCTATCGCCGCGCGGGGCTGGCACCAGCACAAAGCTCAGCGCGCACTGACCCTGGCCATCGGGCCTCTTGCTGGCAGATATGCCGGTCGAGAGCAGATAGTCGGCCCGATAAAGGCGCGTGATCTGCACGGCGCAGGCTACCGTGCCGCACTTTTTCTCTTCAACAGACAGCGGAGGGGTGATCACGGCTCCGACCTGCCGGCGCAGATGCGCTGCCAGCGCCGTCCGCATCTCTGCGCGCGTTCCGATGTCTGGCTGAGTCATGGACTCTTCGTTGTCGTCATGGATATCGGCGACCAGGATGGTCGGCTCGGCCCCCTTGAACGCGGTTGACTGAGCGCTCGCGGCGCCCTGACCGACCAGGAGCATCACCGCTGCCGCCAGCCAATTCCTGGATCCGTTCATAAACGAAATAGACCTGCACATGATGAGAATCCTTTTTCTCGCCCTACCAGTGGAGAGCGATGCTTCCTTTGATCTTTTTTACCTCGTCGTCGGACTTGACACCGCTCACAAGAGCAATCTGGCACTGCCCAGCGTCTGCGACATGGAACTTTCCTTGAAAGCCGCTGATGTTGTACTTGCCGCCGGTGCCGTTGTGAAAGTGCGGGTCGTCGCAAGTCACCAAGGTCAGGACCAGGCGCGGAAGCTCGCCAACGGCATCTATGCCAAAGGTCCTGGCCGCGGGCGGCTCGACTGTCGGCGGCGACGGTTCTGGCGACGGCGGCGGCGGCGATGGCGTGATCGAGGGCGAGGGGGAGAGCGGCTGCGGCTGCACCGTGGGCAGGGCCACGCGAGTCGACGAGTCCTCGTGCGTCTCTTTGTGCCCTCCGGGCTGCGGATGGCGCTGCTGCGGAATGCGTACCCGCCGATTGCCACCGTCTGTCGTCGTCGTGCGCTTTCCCGCGCTGCCGGATGTGGAATCGCCAGCGGTACTGGTATCCGGGGCAGCGGCCACGGCCCTGGCTGGGATCACGGGCTCGGGCGTGCAGATGAGCGCGGCCTTTATGAGCTCGCTCGAATCGCTGGCTGGCACAATCCGCGCAATCGCCTTGGGCTCACCCGCGCCGGGCTGACAGCGGACGTGCAGCGCGTCGCCATTTTCCACAGCGCGACAGCCCAGGCTTGCCGGTCGCACCTCCAGCGTCACCGCCGAGCTCAGCTCGGGCGTGCCCAGTCCGTCGCGCAGGACCTGCGCCTGACAGACAAACGACTGGGCCGTCTTGAGGCTGCTCAGGGAAACCTCGACCATCATCAGGCCGGTGCGATTGGCTCTGCCCAGATCGCCGACCACGAACTGATGCATGGCAGCCTGCTTGATTGTCGCGTTGCAGAGGTCTGAACTTGGAGTACTCAGACAGTCTGGATTGATCTGGCGCGGGCATCCCGTCAGTCCGATCAGAAGAAGGAGGGCCGCCGCGGGCAGCAGGAAGCTGCGCATGATAGTGAACGAAAAATGAGGTCTCATGGACATGGGCTACGCTCCCCGCTCCGGCGCCGCAAGCGGTGACACGAACAGCTTGAACCGCTGCTGGTTGATGAAAAACTCCACCCCGTCTTGCAGCACAATGCTGCGCTGTTCGCGCTGCTCGCTGTCCTGGACGCCGTCAGGGTCGAGCGACTGCAAGAAATAGAAGCTCGGATTGTCGCCGGCCAGCAGAACCGCTCGCTTCTTCTTGCCGCCTACGCCGAGCGTGATGGTGTCGCAGTCCAGATCGTTGCCGATGCGGTGCGGCAGGCGAGCGAGCGGAATGTCGCGCCCGCGCTCGACCCAGTGCAACCAGGCGCAGACGCTCCCCGCGGTCGCCACCCTTGGCTGAGCCAGAGCTTCGCTGCCAAGGCGGTGGACCTGCCAGCGCAGAAGGAGCAGCGCCGCGCCCAGCATGCTGACCAGCACCAGGGCAGCGACCAGCGGCGACATGGATTCCTGGCTCGCGGCTGCGGGCTCGCCCTCGCCACCCGGGTTTCCATACTGTGGATGTGGCCGACTGAAGCGAATGACCTGCCGAACCGGATCGCTCCTTTCATCCGCGAGATCGAGCAGGAAGATCTCGGACTCCGCGCCTGTGCCCGCTGTCACGCCGCTGGGAAGCGGAGTCTCGATGCGCAGGCTCTTGGTCAGGCCCTCGCTGATGTGCGTGAAGTACGCTTGCAGCTCCTCCGGACTCTTGCTGAGCGGATAGACCAGGCCGCCGCTGCTCTCGACCAGCTTGCGCCACGGCGGCGGAATCGCCCGCTTATGCCCTGGCGGCGGTATATACATGACGCTGATGTTTAGGCTGAGCGCCTGGGAAGCAGCCAGCTCGAGCATCTGTTCGGAGCCCTCTTTATCGCTGTCCACACCGTTGCTGAACACGACGAGGAGCCGGCGGCGCGGAGACCTTGCGTCCTCACTGCTTGCGAGCAGCGCGGTGGCTCTGGCCACGGCATTGCTTGCCACCCACTTGAGCTCTGCGGTCTCGACGATCTTCAGCTCAGCGATACCGGACAGGACTGCCGCCTTCTGCGCTTCACCGAGCAGCAGGTGACCGTCCTTCAGGATCTGCGGTGAGAACCTGCCCTTGTCATGAGCATATCCGAGCAGACCAAAGCGACTGCCGGGGATCGTATAGAGCGCCTGCACCAGCTGCACCAGGCCGATGCGCAGAGCGTCGCTAACATCGGGCCACTGGTGCTGATTGGAGCGCTCCGTCATGATCACTGCAACCACATCGATCGGCGTCTTTTCGTCGACCACCTGTGCGGTCAGCGGCCTACCCAGTGGTTCCCGCGTCGCACCGGCGAGCAGCTGCAGCCGCGGGGGCGGCGCCTGATTGAGGTACAGTCCGCGGAGCGTCATGCTCAGCTTGCCATCGATGCTGATGCCGCTCTCGATCATGCAGGTCTGGGCCGTGAGTGGGCCAAGCAGGCAGCGCTGCATAGGGGGCGCCTGGACTTTTTCCGCCGAGGTTCCCACTGCCGCGGGGGCAGCGGAATTCTCAATGGGCAGAGTCTGCTGCTCCTGCGCACCCGCAGGTAGTGCCGAGAGCGCGCCGATCATGAAGGCGAGAAAGAGCCAGCACGGTCGAGCGAACACAAAAAGACTGCGCTTCCATTTGCGAACTTGGGTCGACATGACATTGCCTCCCTACAAACCAGAGCTGCGGCGGTAGCAGCGAAACGCCAGCAGGATATCTCCGATACGCAGCACATTGCCGTCGCGCAGCGGCTGTCCGGAGATCAATTGCGTCAGGGGCGCGCTCAGATCCATGGCTAACAGGGATCCATTGGTCGATCCGAGATCGCGCACGGTGAAGCCCTGCCCGGAGTCTTCGAGATGAATCGACAGATGAGACTTGGACAGCGCCTGATCGGCAAACGTGATATCGGCTGTCTCACGTCCGATCGTCACTTCGTCCTTCTGCCATAGCCAGGGCCGCAGCGAAATCAGGGTTCCGCTCGGTCGATCAGCAGCCTTGATCACGACCAGCCAGACGAGCAGGGACAGCGGATCCACGGCCGGCGGCGGATTCGAGCGCGGCTGCTCGTTTAGTCGATCGCTGGAGGTCGCGGCACTCAGCGTGGCTGCGCCAAGGAAGTACCCGCGATCACCAGCGCGGCCTCCCTCCACGACCGACCTCGGGCTGGCTGCAGATCCGCGACGTCCAAGAACCACGCTCTCCCCGAGCGGCGACTCTGCGATCAGAGATCCGGCGCGGATGGGAATGTCCATCAGTTCTTTATGCAAGTTGCTGCGGTCCATTGTCCCGGCTCCTTCTTGTCAAAATGACCCAAGCACAAAGCGCACTAGGCAGAGAGCAGCCCATCGTTAAACATGGCGCACATGAGGTCGAGCTTGCAGCGCGACAGGGAAGCGAATCGGTCGTCTACGCGCAAGGCGAGCATGCGCCGCAGGACCTGCTCGACGCGCAGGAAGCGCTGACCCGGACGCTCGGGAATCTGGAGCCGGAAGTTTGCATCGACGATGCCGCGCAGATGCACCGCATGCACGCTGTCGGCCATCTGCAAGTCGGCCAGCTTGCCAGGCAATGTCCGCGTGAGCATTTCGTGAATGCTGATTCCGGCCGCATACTGATCGATGCCCATGAACAGCCGCTCATCCCACAGAGTCGGCGGACCGGCCCAGACCTCGGGCGCCATATAGCAGCGAGTGCCGGTGCGCTCCTGCTCGGGATTTTCGCGCAGCGCGATCTGCAGCGCCTCATAGTGGCTGGCGACTCCGAAGTCGCCAATCTTGATCCCATCGCTGTTGCGGTCGGGCACGAGCAGGTTCGCCGGCTTGATATCGCGATGCGAGATCCGCTGAATATGAACAAACGCAAGGCCATCGAGCAGCTGCAGCGCCCATTGAATGCGCCGCGGCAGTTGGGCTTCATGAAGCAGCTTGCTCACCGTGGATGCGCAGAGCTCCATGGTGAACCAGGCATAATGATGCGAGCCCTGGAGCTTGCTTTCGCCGAGTCGATGAACGGCCAGCAGGCAGGGGTGGGCGCTGCTCTTCAGAAAGTGATACTCTTGGCGCAGCCGCTGGATGCTGGCGTAGGTCTGATCTGCCAGACTGCTGCTGGCGCCCCGGCGATCTCCAGTCTTTCCCCCCACCAGCTTGACGGCGACGGTGCTGTTGGTTTCGAGATCAAAGACCTGATAAATGCGCGCCTGTCCGCCGTCCCCAAGCTGCGGCCCGACTCGAAAATGCTCACCCAAAATAACTCTGTCTTCATCCATCAAAATGGCGCTCCCTCTGTTTGCGCGCTTCCGCGAGCTCCCTGATGCAGCCCGCCTTTTCCCCCGAAACAATCCTGGACAAGAAGTGCCGCATCTCAGCGGGGGTCTTCTTGGTTTTCCTGTTTCTGTTTCTTTTTTCGTTCATGGCGCCGGTGTTCTGACAGTTCTTCGTACTGACGGAGCTGTTTTTGATGGCGACGTAAATCGGAGTGCGACCCGAGGAGTTCGACCTCGTTCACAGGTGGACCTTGATCTGAGAGGGGTCTTTTACGCCGCCGTTGTGCAAAGGGCGGGTTGGCGCCTCCCTACCTGTCGGAGCTGCGGCTCCATTTGTCGCGGTTTCAGCTGTGGCCGTCTTGCCCAGCGGACTCGCTCTATCGCCACTTTTCGTGGACTCGGCGTCAGCGCTAGCCGCGCTCGGCTTGATCTTTTCTGGGTGCGAGTTGCGCTCTGGAGTTCGCGTAGACTTGTCCACGTTGGCGCGCTCAGGCCTGGCTGGACTTGAGCTGCTCGGCAGATAGGACTTTGCCGCTGCAACCTGAGCCAGTACCGGCGCAGAGCTCGGGCGCGGGCGCTCTTCTGCCGCACTCGTCGGCGGACATGCACACTCCGGTTTAGGGATTGTGTTCGCCGCGATGGGCGCCACTGGGACCGGCCTGGGAAAGAGGCTAGTCCACAGAATATCGACCGATGCGGCCAGCACAACGACCGCCCACATGCCGCCAACCACATAGGAGGCCAGGCGCAGGTAGTGAGAAAAGGAAGGCGAGGCGGGAGGCACTGGCTGCGAGTTGAAGATCTTGGGAAGGCTGGCCCCCAGCTCTTTGAGGTCCTTGCTCACTTCGACGCCAAGAGGCACCGGCGTCATCTGCTTGGTGATATGGTTGCCAGCGAGCTGCGTCTGATTGTCGGCACCACCAGCAAGGACTGTGCTCGTGCGGTCGCCCCCATCGCCCGGCTTTTGCCACATCGTGTCGCGGTCGCCTCTGGGTTCGATGGGCGGAGCGGTCGGCAGGTCTCGCACCCGCGGCAGGGGATCGCGGCGCTGGCTGCGCGAAAGCAGCTCGAAGAGGTCTCGCCCATAGCCTTCGTCATCGCGCCACGGCGGCAGCTGCGCCAGGGGCAGTACCGGCTCTGTGTTATCCGTGGGCAGTTCCTCCTCGGCGACGAAGCGCAGCGTGACACCGTCCTGAACATCGAGCGGATGTCCCGCGCCGATCTCGACCGAGGTCCAGGCGATGGCGCCGCCCTGCTTTGAGCGCTGCCCCGCCTGATGCAGGGTGATGGCAAGTCGCGCCGCAGGCTCGATCAAGCTCATCACATCCTGACTCCGCGGATAGGTGATGTAGCAGCAGCGTCCTGCGGGTGGATTGACGGTAAGGGTCAGCTCGCTCGCTTCGTGCGCTGGGAAGTTTCCGAGATCCAGGCCTTGCACATAAGGAATCAGGGCATCGCACGCGGCCGCGGCCTGGCTGCTACCGCTCTGTTGCGCTTGCAGATAGCGGCGATAGGCCTCGTGCGCGGAGCTCACCGCCTTGCGCGGAATATCAGTGGTAATGGTGCTGTGAACCAGGGCCTGCGCGGCCTGCGCCAGTGTCTGCGGATTCAGCGGGCGCTCGCATGCCACCGCGGCGTGCTTGAAGGTCGAGTGGCTGCGTCCGACTTCATCGATGCTCTGCGCGACCCGCGAGGCAACGTAGATGGCCAGACAGCGACGTCCAGGAGCGCGACGCGACAGGTTGGCAAAGGCCAGCGCAAACGCACCGCTGCTCTCCAGTCGGCCCAGATCCTCGCTCAGTAGATAGAGCAGGTTGGCCGACAGACCGGCTCGCTCTTGCGGCGCCAGCAGCAACTCTTGTTTGCGGCTGTGCGGCCCGCCGTATCCGTAGATCACGTGCATCCATGGGGGTGGGTCTTGGCTTGGCTCATACGTAGAGCACTGCTGGGAAATCATTTAGCTGGCTCCTTGGCCGCAGCGGCAACGCCGCAGATATCGGTCCGCAGTAAGGTCTCGTGATGCGCTTTGCGCGCGTGCAGATTCAGTTCACGATCTGAATTTGATTGGTAGTCAGGACATACTCGGTCGTGCGGGCGGTGGGTACGCTGGGAATCGGACCGGCCGGCGCCGCCGGGGCAGCGGGCTCAGAATCGGAAACCAGTCCCGAGTCGCTACCGCGAATATCGGGATCCTGCGCGCGGCCCAGCGGTCGCTGCCTTTTGACGTCATCGGGCAAGATGCGATCGACCAGATGCGAGTAGAGCTTGAGCAGACCGGCATCACTGCTGACCGATCCGATGATGACGTGATAGTTCGGATACACTCGGCCGACGTTCAGCAGCAGATCGTGATACTGGCGCCTGGCCTCGGCCTCCTGCTCGCTGGGCGTGCCCGGCAAGACGTCGGCCTTGTTGATGAAGACCACGACCGTTTGCAGATACGTCATCAGGGTCGGATTGATGATGAAGCTCAGCGAGCGTGAGTCGAAGTGCTCTTCGATCTGCTCACGAATCCGCCGATGATTGACCGCTGGAACCGATGGACGGCTTGCATCGGCAGGTGCGCCATCGACCGGCGGCGCGGCCAGATCAACGACGAGAACCAGCGCCTGAATGCCCACGCGATCCGTAGCGCTGTCGGATTCCATGCTTTTTCCCGGATCGCAGCGGCGTAGAAGATCGTTCTGGGCCTGGATGATGTACTCGCCGCCCCACTCGATAAACTTGAAGACGTGCTCGGTGCGGGCCGAAGTCTGCTTGTTGACCAGCGTGATCACCGAGTGGTCGTACTCCACGCCGCGCGCGCTGCTGATCGTCGCATTCAGATCGTTGAACAGCGGATCGGTCAGCCGCAGACACATTCCTGTCTTGCCGGTGCCGCGCCAGCCGATGATGCCGATGTTGAAGGTCAGGCGATGATACTTGGGATGGATTTTGCGCCACTCATCGCGCTCTTTGGAAAGAAGCGCGACTTCGCTGCGCAGGGTGCGCACCTGTGCATTCCAGCCTGCGGCCTGCCGGATGTCACCGCGCAGCGACTGCTCCGCATTGCGGAAGTCCTCTTCGATGCGCTGCACGCTGGTCTCATAGGAGCCCTTCAGATGACGCTGCTGGCGATTGAGGAGGAGAAGTGCGCCAGCGACTCCCAGGGCCAACAGCACCCCCATCAGAATCAGCAGAGCGCCATAGGAACCGGTACTTGAGCCAGACACAGCGGCACTATTGGCGAGCGGGATCACGGTGGACAGTGCGTGCATATACATAAGGCCCTCTCAAATGGCGGGTTCGCACCTAAGGCTTGTGGCACTCAGGGCATTTGCGCGGAGCCCGCGGCGCCTGGCTTGGGCCCAGGGCCGCGTGGCAGTCACGGCAGGTGTGGTGCATCGCGTCTTCCGCTGCTAGTTTTACGTCTCCGCTGCCATCAATATGACAGGAACGGCAGCGTTTATTATTGTTAGATTCACTACCATTGATGCGGCTCAGGTGGCCGCTGCTCCCGCTCACGGGGTGGTGGCACTTGCTGCACGGAAACTTGCCTTGATGGAGCTGATGAGGAAAGCGGCTGGGCGAGACCTGCGAGCTGTCCTGCGCAAAGACGATCTGGGCGGGGCCCCGGTCGATGGGGTGCGGGGCAGGAACAGAGGCCGCGGCAGGCGCAGGGCCAAGAGCAGGCGTGCCAGCGTCCGGGGGCGCGTGCTCCGCCGATGCAGGGGCAGCGGCTGGCGCCGTCGCGGCCTTTCGCGGGATCTCTTCGGCGATCGGCAGCTCGCCATCCGGAGCGGGCCCCGCACTGTCGGCATCCGAGGCATGCTTGGCCGCAGGCTTGTGCCGCTCTGCACGGCCATTGAGCGGCTGATCCGGCTCGCGCCGTGCGGCGACGCCGCGGATGCAGTGCGGCCGCAACCCGCCCGGGCCAACGCGAAAGATATAGGAGCTGTGCGAGTACCCGGCGAGCTCGCCCGACTTCACCGCGTACCAGGCGCCATCGCGGCCCGTGATGTCGATGATGTCGCCGCAGCGAAAGGTGTCCAGGATTCGCTCGCTGGTCGATGCGTGCGCGCGGAGGTTGAGGCGCGTTGCCACGACCACGCCCAGGCCTCGTCCATCGTCAGGCGGCGGCCCGCCGCTTATGACGAGCTCGGTCGTCGCCGGAGTGTCACCGGACGGCGCGCTGGCCGCCCGAATCGGCGCTGGCTGCGCGGCCAGGGCTTGCAGGGGCGAGGCGATCTGGGCCGCAGGCTCGCGAGCTGCAGGTGGCGGGTGGCGGTTACAGCCGCACAGCGCCGCCGTCAGGATGGCGGCCAGCCACCCGATTCCGAAAACCACGATATGACTGGGGCGACGTTTTTTCCGCTTGGATAAAGAATCGGCTTTCATAAAGCCCTCCGTTGCCTGGGTTGCAATCGGTGTGGAAGTTCGAGCTCAGTTGCAGATGTAGGCAAGCGCGCGTGCATCGCGCAGCAGGTTCAAGCGTGTCACCTCGGCATGCGGCATCTCGCTGGAGCCGCAGACATCCCGATGAATCAGGCGCAGGCCATCCTGGTCATCGCGGTTGTTGGTGTTGCTGAACCACTGCTCGAAGCTGCCCATGGTCAGCGGTCGGTTCGGATCAACCTGGCTCAGGTTGTTGTTGGAGGTCTGGGAAAAGTGACACATCGCGCAGTAGCGATGCACGGCCACATCGTAAAATTCATGGGCGCTGACCGGACGCCCCTCGAACTGGCGCACCACCTGCGTATCGGGCCAGCCAGTGGGCACATAGCCAGAGTGGTAGACGGCCGTGGCCTGCTCCACGGGCTGGTCGTAGCTTCCATCGATGCGTTTTACGATCTCGGCGGCGCCCACGGCTGCGGCGACCTTTCGCACCAGCGCGTTCATTCCGCGCAGCTGATCGAGGTTGCGCGCCGAGCGTGTGGTGTGGCTGGCGGCTGCGATGTCGATGCGCGGAGCGTGCGAATTCAAGTCATCGTTGGCGAAGACCAGAAAGGACAGATCGAAGTCGAGGAATGTGCTGCCAACGATGCGCTGAGTTTCGCTGTCAAAGCGACCGCCATGGCAGCTCAGGCAGTTGCGCATGTACTTTACGCCGCTGTTGAACGTGCCTCCTTCGCCGTCGAGCTGCAGCCCTGGAATCAGCGACTCGGAGCCCTTGCTATCCAGCGCAAACAGCTGTGGGTCGCTTGCATCGTAGATATAAAAGCGCACCTTGTCTGACGTGCGCTTTGGATCGAAGTCCATGGTCACGGTGGCGCCCCGAACTGTGCGGCGACCCGAAACAAAATCCTCCAGATCACCGAGGGCCTTGGCAATGGAGGCCGGGCGCGCGCGACCGAACTGCACCAAATCCAGACCTTGGGGAACGCCGTGGTTGCTGACCGAGCACGAGATAAGGCCGGTGCGAGGACCGCTCGTACACTCCGCGCAGCGCATCTCGCGCCCAAGGCCCAGGTCGGTCTCGTTATAGTAGAAGGCCGAAAGCTCGGTCGCGCTGTCAAAGCAGCGGGACTTCAGCCACTCGCTCAGCGTTGGCTCGGGCGGACTATCCATGGCCGCGTAATAGGCCTCGCTCTCTTCCTTGCTGCCGGTCGTGCCCTGTCCGGGACGGGTCAGAAAGAGAAACTCCTGCTGGGTGCAAGCCAGGGCATTTAAGGCCAGCAGTGCGATGGTCAAAGGGACCGGGGCTCGATTGAACATGGCATCCTCTCAGTTTGCCCGCGACGACCCGCGGGCAAGACGAAGTGTCTATCGGGTGCGGAGGGCGCTATCGCCGAATCAAGTCGATACTGCCTTCGAGCCGCAGCAAGAGGCTGTGCCCAAGCACGGTTGGCGTTGCAAGCTCGGGCTGCGGGTCGGTTAGCATCGCGGTGAAGCGATAGTCCAAAAGCACAAACATCCGTGGCGTCGGACTGAGCGTAAACGTCAATCCCGCTTCGTGCGTGACACCGCGCCGGCGGCCAAAGCAGTCGGGCAGAAAGACGCTGAGCCGCGGATCGATCTGGGCACGTCCATCGCCACCCTGAATCGAAAGAGGGACAAGATTTGCGCAGCTGGCGCCATCGGCGCCTTCATCGGCAGTTGCCAGTGCGGCATACTCAGCTTCGAGCGTCGCAAGCTCGCGCTCGGTGCGGCGCACACTGTAGCTCATGAGCGCACGCAGGTGATGGCTCTGCGAGCGAAACCCTTGCAAAAACCCATACGAGAGCGTGCTGCGCAAGCCGCGCACGGTGCCGCCGTCTCGCAGACCGAGCGTCACGTCCCCGGCCAGGTTGCGCTGGCTTTCCTGATAACTGGCGTCCAGATATACGTCCGGGTTTTGCTCGCCATCAAGCAGGCTGCGATGGCGCAGGCGCCCTTCGGCAAACAGATGGAGCGCGCGCAGAAGCTGCAGATCGCCGCTCAGGCGTGCCTCGTTTCTGCCTGTGCGGAGCAGCGTCAGATTGTTCTCGACCACGCCCAGCCCTCCGAGTGTGGTGCCATTGGGATTGCGGTTGTATAGAAAGTTGCGCAGATACATTCCGATCGCGAGCGAGGACAGATAGACGTAGGTCGCACGCAGGTGCAAGCGGTCGCCAGGAAACAGGCGAAGGTTGCCGCTGACGAGCGCGCGCGTGACCTGCGCCCCGCTGCTTCCCGCCAGATCGAACACCACATCGGCAAACAGCTGGAGCCGCTTTATGGGCGAGGCCTGCGTGGTCCAGCTTAGAAAGACGCGCGGAGCATCGCGTTCGTTATTGGCCAGCGCCAGGTTGCCGATGCGATCCGTGAGGGTGGGATCGCGCTCGACCGCGCTCACGCCATCGCCGCCATAAAACGCGCCCGACAGGCCGAGGGTGCCCCACCACCACTGCCGCCAGCGATAGCGAGCGGTCAGGCCGCCGGTCAGGGCCAGCTGCGGGCCCGATGGCCGACAAGGCTCTCCAGCCGCCGCGAGCTGCGCTGGCGCAGCGACTCCGCTGGCCGGCGCGATGGGATTTTGCAAGTTGAGCTGCGTATCTCCCGCGGCGACGCCGTTTCCGCAGGGCGCGTCATAATCGCTCAGCAAGTAGCGCGAATAGGGATTGGGAGCGCCGCCGGCAAACAGCCCCAATTCCCAGCTGCTCCCGAGCTCCAGCTGCAAGCGCGCGCCATCTATCTTCTGCGCATCCGCTTCAACCATGAACATGCGGCCCAGACTCAGCCGCAACCGCGGGCGCAGGAGGATCCGCAAATACATCTCGCGCAGGTCGATGAACTCGGGACCGCCCAGATAGCCGCGGTAGGCGACCTGATTGGTTGGCGCGGCAGCGATCTGCGGGCTGAACTTGTTTTCAAAATCAAAGCCGCTGGCCGCGGTGTCGGAAGATCCCGATATGCGACTGCGCACATCCAATCTCACATCGAGCCGACCCAGCAGCTCGCGGCCATCGAGCACGATGCGCGCATCGCCCATCCCGATTCTGGTCTGCGCTGCCAGGGCTGGTGTGGACAGCGCAGGCAGCTCTTGCTCCTGATAATAAAAGCCGGTCAGCGAAACGCGCAGTCGCAGCTCCTCGCGGGCCTCTGCCTTGGCTGACCAGACGAGCGCAATGCTCATCAAGAAGAGTGCATAGGGCTTCATTGGCAAACAGACTCCGGCGGACTCTGCCGCGTGCCAGCTCCAAGTCGAAATGAGTTGGTGTTATGGCAATTGGTGCATGCGGTCTGGACGACGTGCAGCTCGGGCACGATGCCTTGCGCGGCGGCGCGCATGGCGTCATCGCGATGACAGCCGATGCAAAGAGGCGTAAGTCCTGCATAATTTCCTCCCTTGTGGCAGTCGGCGCAGGGCAGCACGCGGTGAAGTCCGCGCAGCGAACAGCCGACCGAGTCGTGGCGGAAGCGCGCGGCCAGAAAGCTCTGCTGCGTGTGGCAGTCGCCGCAGCGCGGTCCCAGCGAGTTGTGATGGATGTCATCGCGCTGGTGGCAGGTCGCGCAAGACTCGGCAAGACCGGTCAGCTTGCGCCAGCCCGTGTGACATGTCAGGCAGCCCAGGCGATCGTGCGCGCCGCCGATTGGCTGCGTGGCGCGACTGTGGCCGATCGGCAGGCCGCGTGCATCCCAGAAGTAGCGTGTGATGGGCAGGTGGCAGCTGCCGCAGTCGCGCCCCTTCTGACCGCGATGTCCGTTCTGCTCATCGTCGCTGCGATGGCAGCCGTAACAGGTCTGATCCGCGATCTTGAAGGTCAGCGGTTGGGTCTTGGTGGGCGGGGCTTCTGGTCCCTTGTGACACGCGCGACAGCGCCCCTGCGCCGCGACCTCCTGGTGGCGTCCGACCAGCGCGAAGCGGGTGTCGCGGTTGTGGTCGAAGCGCAGGAGCGCGCCTTTGGCATCTGCGCCCCCGCCAGCACCAGCAAGAGCCCCGACGCGCGGCCGCCAGCCGCTGCTCTCATGACAGCGCGCACAGTCCTGGCCTACGCTGCCAGCGTGCACGTCCACATGACAGCTGGCGCTACTGCACAGTAGCTGGCTGTTTGCGAAGATTGTGCGGCTGCCGCGCCGCTCGTGACAGCTCTCGCAAGGGCTGTCGGCAAAGCGGGCATGGCCAGCGGCAAATGGAAAGCCGACCTTGCCATGATCCAGCGCCGCCATGCCGCCAACGGCCTTGAAGTTGAGCAAATCGGCGCGCTGGCCACGATGCTCCTTGTGACAACTGCTGCAAGCGCTGCCGCGCGCAAGCTCACCCCCATGAAGTCCGCGCTGCGCCAGCACGCTGGCCTGGATGTTCTGATGGCACGTCAGACACTGCTTGTCGGGCTGCTTGAGGCTCTTGCCATGACACTGCACGCAGCCGAAGCGCTCATGCACGGCCGAGAGCGGTCCGGGCGAGACCGGCACGACCTCTGCCAAGGCGCTGCCCGCCGCGCTCAAGACCGCCAATACAGCGACGGCAGCGAGCCACTGCCACGGCAGTTTGTCCCGATGTCTGGGGCGTGTCCTGCTGCAATGTGGCCAAGGCGAAGTCTGGGCTGTCACTTGCGACCTCTCGCAGCGGCATCCGTCGCTTCGGCAGCGGGCGGTACCGACTCGTGAAATTTGGGAATCTTCCAGCCGTCATAGCGCGGCGAGTGGCAGCCGGCGCTACCGCAGTCGGAGCCCCGGCTGCCTTTATGGAGGGTGTCTTTGCGCTGATGGCACTCGCTGGCGCCACACAGGGTCGGGCGACCCCGGTACTGCTTGGCGGGATCATCGGAGGGATGGCAGCCAGCGCAGGCGGCGGCGGTGTGTCTGCCTTGCAGCGCGAAGACTGAGTCGTGATTGAGACGCGGCGTGCGCTGCCAGGTATTGGCCGCGGGATCGTGGCAGCGACCGCAATCGCCAAGCGAGCCAGCGTGCACATCATGCGCCTTGTGGCAGGCGACGCAGTCGGTCGGCAGCTTGGCGAAGCCGCTCTTGCTGTTGCTGTGGCAGGCCTGGCAGGTATCCAGCGACGAGATCGAGTGGCCGCCGAACAGCCGGAACGGCTTGCCTGGGCCGTGTCCAAACCAGCTCAAGCGGTCGTCCTTGGGCTCAGACTTATCGCTGGGAGCCAGCAATGCCCGCGCGAGCCGCGAGTTGCCGGGTCGCTCATGGCAGCTCAGGCAGGGCCGGGTGCGCTGCTCGGGCGTGCGCGAGTTCTCGTGCTGCTGCTTATGCGCATGGCAGCTGCGGCAGTCGATGCGCAGCACATGGCTGCCTTTTTGCGCGGGCGCTCCGGTGAGCAGGTGAAGCGACTCGAAGCCACTGGGGCTGTTCTTCGGCCGACGATGGCACTTCAGGCAGTCGCCAAGCGAGTTGGCGGTGTGACTATTATCCAGAGGAAAGCCGGTTCGGGTCTGGTGATCAAAGACGTTGTCGCTCCAGTCGGTCGGGCTGTGGCAGGTATTGCAGTCGCCCTGCCGCTCGAAGCGCTTGCCGTGAACGTTGTTGTGACTGTGGCAGTCGCCACACGTGCTCTGCGGCAGATTTCGCTGTTCGCTGCGATGGCAGTCGGCGCAGCGGGCGGTGGCGTGCCTTCCCAGCAGTGGAAAGCCTGCCTCCTCGCCGTGCCGGAACGCGCGGGCCGCCCAGCCGCGCTCCTCGCTGTGGCAGCTCTTGCACAGGCGCGGACCGAAGGAGCGGCCATGCGGATTGCGAGCCTCATGGCAAGGCTGGCAGTCGTGAAAACGCTCGGCGGGCAGCGCGAACAGCGGCCCGGCTATCGCAGGCAAGTTCTTGGCCGCTCCGGGCCGCGAAACCTTTGCATGGCAGCGCTGACAGCTGACCTGCGCATGCCCGCCGCGCAGCGGATATGGCGTATCGCGGTCGTGCTGAAAGTGCAGCGGCGTCTGCACCTTGGTCCAGCTCTGAGTTGTGTGACAGCGCGCGCAGTCCGTGAGTGCGCTGCGCAGGGGGCCATGGTTGGACTGCGCAAGGTGGCAGCTCTGACATTGGCTGCTCAGGCCAGTGAAGGTCGACAAACCGCTCGGCCGGCTCCGGTCATGACACTGCGCACACGGGGTCGTGCCGTGGCGGCCGTCCAGCTCGAAGCCGGTCGCGCGCCCGTGTTCGTTGGCAAAGGCCGCCTGTTTGCTCGCGGGCCAGACGACGAGGCGAGCCGGCCAGAGCGCACCGTGGTGTTCGTCGTGGCAGCTCGCGCAGCGCGGAGTTCCTTTGGCCGCAATGATTGCGCCGTGGTGCCCCTTGCGCTCGCGCAGTTGGGTCGCGATCGGTTCGTGGCAATGCAGACACGCTTGCTGATCGAAGCTGTCGACGCGCGGCTGACCGCGGTGACATGAGCTGCAGGTCCTGGGGGCCGTGGGGCTGCCATAGGCCACGTCGCGATGGGGCACGGACGGATAGTCGTTGTAAGGACAGCCGCCGAGCAGTGCGAGCAAGCAGCCCCAAAAGAGCTGCACCACCGCCCTGCCCCGCACTGCGGCCTGGCCTTGCGCTCCCGCTATGAAGGATGCAGCTACCACCGCATCATCACCATGCCGACGTGAACAGCAGCCAGGCACAGCAGGAGCACTGCGCTGGCAAGATGAATGTAGCGTGCCGGTCGCGTCATCCCGAAAAGAGCGGGTAAGAGCAGCTGCAAGCGCCGCGCGATGAGCAGGCTGCGCAAGTTTCTCATCAGTCCGGGCGGCAGCACCGCCTGACGTGCCGAGGCGATCAGTGAGCGCTGGCTACGGTAGAGCACGCCGACGCTTCCCAGGAGCAGCGGAACCGCGCGCGCCTGGTGCAGGAAGGAGTATTTTTCTTCGGCGCAGTTCATGGCGCGGCGTATGCGCTCGGCATCTTCGTGCAGGACGGCGAGCGCGGCGCGGCGCAGCTCGCTGCCGAGCTGGCTGTCCTCGAAAACCAGGCTGTGCAGGCGCTCGCACATGACCTGCGTGGCCGCGATTCCGCGGGTCAGCCAGCGCGGCAGTACGAGCAAGACGCCGCCGCTTGCACCGGTCAGCACCAGAAAAAGAAACGCGAGCAGTGCCAATGGGTTGCGACCGCTCGGCAAGAAGCGTGCGTGCAACAGCACGAGCAAAAAACCGCTCCAACCCGACGCCGCGTGCAGATCCAGAGAAGTCAGGATCCGCGCCAGATGAGAAGGGGCGCCTGGCCGGACGGCCGCTTCACGCAGCTGCGGTCTGTGTGTGGAGATTGGAAATGCCCACGAAAATAGCAGCAGCGTCCATCCCAGCACTCCGCCGGCAAGCCCATAGCCGCTGCTGTGGCTGAGATGGCGGATGCTGAGCAGAGCGCTGACATAGAGCCCAGCCGCCAGAAGCAGCATCCCAACAAGCAGGGGCTGCGCCGGCCAGCGCGAAGCCGGAGCGGGCAGCCGGCTGGCCAGCGGCGCCAGAGGCGTGAGGTCGGCACTCTTCAGCTCGGCGGCGTCACGCGGAGCCGGCTTGACGGTGGTGCTCGTGCTCAGCGCCTGATCGGCCTTGGACATCCGGAGAAAGAGCGGCTGCGGGCGCACCTCGAAGATGGCTTCGTGCTGACAGGCACTGATGCATGCTTGATCCGCATAACCGGCGCAGTGATCGCACTTGTTGGCAACCCGCAGGCGGCGATCGACCAGTGGATGGCGGTCGTTGGCGTTTACGACCAGGCGGGCGCGAGCGCTGCGCTCGGCCATCTTTTCGACGAAGGCGGGTGCGGCGCTGAGATCAACCATCGAGATAGCACCGTACGGACACGCGGTCTCGCAGTATGAGCAGCCGACGCACTTGTCCTCATGGATGGTGACCTCGCCAAGTGCTACGTCGTAGCTCAGCGCATCAAAGCCGCATGCGGCCACGCAGCGCGGCTCAATGCACGTCCGGCAGGTGTCGGGCAGCATCAAGCGCCCAACTGTGGGACCGCGAACGGTGAGACGCGCCTGCCCGTGGCGCTCGGCACACGCGCGCTCGCAGTCGCGACAGGATACGCAGCGATCGGCATCGATCACACGTAGCGTCTGCGCGATCGAGAGACCTTCGCGAATGTACGAGTCGGCGGGTACGCTGGTGCGGTTCGTGGCCTGAAGACATCGCAGTAGCTGGGCTTCGAGCCCTTCGCGAAACCTGGCATCGAGGTGACCCCAGTCCTCGACCACCGAAGCGTCGATGATGCAAACCGTTGCCGGCGTGATTGCATACAGGATGGGCTGGCTGGTATCGGGGAGCTTGGCATAGAAGCGGTGCAGCGCCTGACTGGCACCGATGACATCGCCCGACTCCAAGGTAAGCAGGTTGGCCAGCGCGGCGCGGGCCAGCGGGCCTTGACGCAGGCCGCGCTGAAACGCCAGCTCCGCACCCTCATAGCTCTTGCTCTGGCAGAAGTCGCGAAAGCGCGCCTCTTCTTCGAGCGTCTCCGTAGAAAAGAGGCCAAGTCCGAGCTGACCGCTGATGATGAAGATGGTGCCGGCAAGCGGCGAGAGCTGCTCATCGCGGCCGAGTGTCGCGATCTTTACGTGATCGCTGACCACTGCGGAGCGCAGGAGTTCTGCGTCTAGCTGTTTGAGCAGCGGCACCAGCGCGGCCTGCGCCAGGATCGCGCGAGGATCGCTGCCTTCCGAGAGGCGGTGCCAGAAACGCGTGAGCTGGCCAGGAATGGCCTGCGCGCGCGGGGC